>Ga0335076_10000096_pt1 | contig 69328 bp, 61 predicted proteins | sample Lox_Sample_25_FD_206717 | JGI IMG/M metagenome (GOLD analysis project Ga0335076, IMG submission 206717) | Soil microbial communities from Loxahatchee National Wildlife Refuge, Florida, United States - Lox_Sample_2.5 | ecosystem: Environmental > Terrestrial > Soil > Wetlands | place: USA... | reverse complement strand
GATCGGATCTCAAGGCGCGTTCCAGACATTTTGGGAGCGAAAAAGCTTCGCTCCGGTATCAGCGCCGGCGGCCTTTGCGCCGTTCGCGCGGCGTCACGCGCGAGGATTTCGGCACCGGCCGGCGGACGGCTCTGGTCCGGCTGCGGGTCGGCGGCAGCGCGCCATCCGCGGCGAGCCGCATGCTCCAGTATTCCCAAGTGCGGGTGACCACGTTCGGCAGCAGGCTCAGCGAACCGGCCAGCTTGACCTCGCCGGGATAGAGCGGCTGCGGCGTGCCGAGCGCCATCGCGCGCAACTGATAATCAGCGTTTTGGCACATGAAGATCGCGCGTGAGACCATCTCTTTCAAGCTGCCGCCGACCACGGTGGCGCCGTGCCGATTCATCATGACGGCCGAATGCTTGCCGAGCGCCCGCGCCAACGACTGGCCCTCTTCCGGCTTCACCACAAGAAGGTTGGTGTCGCCGAATTCATCATGCTGATCCCAGAACGGGGCTTCTTCGCCCATCGTGCCGCCGAGGTGGAACACCGGCACGACCGGCTTGCCGGCAATGGCGAACGGCATGATCGCCGGTGCATGGTGGTGCACCACGGCCATCACGTCGCTGCGCGCCGCGAAGATGCAGCCGTGAATGACCCGCTCGGCATAAAGTTGCACTTTGGCTTGGCGCACCGGCTGCGAATCGAGGGTGAATTCGAGAATATCGTCGGGCTCGATCAGCAGCGGCGAACGCGAGCGCGAGAGCAGGTAACGGCCCGGATCGGCCGGATGGCGCACGCTGACATGGCCGAAGGCGTCGAGCACGCCCTCATGGGCGAGAATACGGTTGGCGAGCGCGAGTTCATCGATAACGTCGTTCAGCTTGTCAGCCACAATGTCCCCCTGCAATTTCGTCATCTGTGTTGAGCATGACCTCTCCCGAAAGCGGTTCTGTCCTCGAATCAGGTCCGAAGGCAGGTTGTTTCGGGATCATGCTCGAAGCCGATGGCGGCGCCAAAATTCGGTAAAATCGCTGCGCCGTCAACTCGCCCGCGTCAAAGGCGTGAAGGGGGCCCGAAAGTCCTTCAAAACCGAGCCCGCCGGGCGGTTCCATATTGAGGAGGGGTCCGGCGCCCGTGCTCCCGGCTCAGGCCGGCCGGTCGCGGTGCGAAATCTCGATGACGCGGGCGCGGACCGCAAGCGCGTCGACCAGCGCATCGGCCTTGGCCTTGTTGGCGCTGTCGAGATTGGCGTCCCATTCGTCGAGCAGATAGAAGGCCGCATCGGTGCGATCGGCGATTTCCCGCAGCGACTTGAGCTGCCGTTCGCCGGACGAGAAGCCGAGCTTCTTATCCATGGTTTCATGCGTCACCACGACGTCGTCCTCCTCGTCGCCTTCGACGTCGACTGGGTCAAAGCCGCGGGTGAATTCGAAGACCAGCCGATCGTTGGTCGGCCAATAATAGGCGCGCGTCTTCAATTCGGTCTTGAGGCTTGCCAATAGCGACGACTTCCCGGCGCCGTTGGCGCCGCGCACATTGATGCGTCCGGTCGGCCGCGCCAGCGCAATGCGCAGCGCGTCGCCCAGCGAGGACACGACATGGGCCTCCTCGCCCTCGCGTAAGACAAGCTTGTCGAATTTGATGCGCTCGTCGAAATCGGGATCCGGCTCCGGCAGCATATTGGCGGCAACGCCGCCGAAGCGCGTCCAGATGGCGATGAAATCGTTCCAGCCGGTTGCCAAGAGATGCAGCTCATAGCTCATCTCGATTTGCCGCGGCAGCGTGGTCGCGAGCCCGACCAGCATCGCGGTGTTGCCGATATTTTGCATCGCCACGGCCGTAATCGTGGCGAAGATGATCGCAAGCGCAACGATGCCGCTCATCGCGCTCATGCCTTCGCGCGCCACGATGGCGCGGACCTGGGCGGTCAGGCCGTCGCGCAGCCGGCCTTTGAAGTCGGCGAGCCAGAGCCGGAGATTGTAGCGGTTGCCGGCGAGGACATTGTCCCAGGCGGTATAGCCTTGCGCGGTGATGCGATTGTTGCGGCGCTGATTTTCGAGATAGGCGCGGGCAATCGGCGTCTGCAATACCCATTGCATCAACAGCAGCGCGGCGAAGGCGCCGAGATAGGCGAACGGCAGGATCGCGTCGATCTCGGCGCCGAGAACGAGCGCATTGAACACCAGGCTGAGCAGAAGCTTGAAGGCAAATTCAAGCTCGTACATCACGCTGAAAAAGACCTGATAGGTCTCGCCGGTGAGGAACGGCTCGATCTGCTCGCGCGTCACCTTGTCGTTGAGCAGCTTGACCTTGCCCCGGTTCTCGCGCGCGAAGCGCAGCATATATTTGCCGAAGCCGCGGTATCCGGCACGCTCGGCAAAGACCCAGCTGATCACGCCGATCACATAGGCGACCGACTGCGCCGACAGAATCCAGATGAGATCGGTCACCAGAAATTCGCCGACGGCGACGCGGCGGCCGGCATTGATGACGAGCCAGGTCGTCGCCGCCGACAGCATCGATTCGACCACCATCAGCACGACCATCACCAAGAGTGCGGGCGAGATCAGGTAGCGGACGAGTTCGAGGCGCGAGATTTGCTGTTGCGGCATGAATTTCCCGGCTTGATCCGATTCAATCGGATCAGGGTCTAGCTCAATTCTAGCGCATCCAAACGCCAAATTAAGCGTCGGCGCAATGCCGGGTTTGCGGAATTTCCTTGTTCTGCCAACAACTTTCGACTGATGGTAAGCGGCTGAGCCGGTGCCTTAAGCCTGCGCCGGCTTGTGGCTTTCCAGGTCCGCTTGGAGGCGATTGATATTGTCGAACAGCCGCTCCGTCGCCAGCCGCAGGAAATAGAAGCCGAACGTCGGATTCTGGTAATAAAGCTCCTCGACCTGCTCGTAGGTGATCGACAACGCCTCGCCGTCCTCGATGCATTCGAGCGTCGCGGTGCGCCGATTGTCCGGCGCCAGCATGGCAAGCTCGCCGACGACCTGGCCCGGCTCCAGCTCGATGCCGAGCTCATGGAGCAGGAAGCGGCCGGTGACGATGCAGAACATCTCGTGGGCTTCCTCACCCTTGGCGAACAGAATATCGCCCTTACGGAACAGGCGACGCGCCATGAAGGGCCTGAGCCAATCCATCGAGGTCGAGCCGCGAATGGCGTCGCGCACATTCCGGATCAGCACCAGCATCTGATAGAGGCGGTAACCGTTGAGCGGCAACGCCACGGTTTGCAGCACGAAGGGAATCCATTCGTGGGAAAAGAAGTAGAAGATGATCAGCACGCAATTCGCAACGATGGCGAGGATGCGCAACGGCACCATGGTCTTGGTCGAGGCCGTGGCCACGATCATCAGCGAGCCGACGCTGTTTAACAGGTTTTCCCAATGCATCAATCGCCTCCGCCTTCGGCCTCTGCGCGCCGGCCCCGCACGCTTACCTCAACCGCGGGCACCGCTTGCACCAAGTCGCAACCGCCTTCACCGACTTCGTCCACTTGCACCGCGATTGTGACAATGCGGTGAGATGGCGGGAAAGTAAGGCTTTGCCGATTTCAAGGAAACGAGTTTCGGCCGAAAAGCTAAACCCGGCAAATGCCAACCGGGATGGAGGCAAGGCCTGCGCCGATCTGCCGTCTTGCCCGAAGCGTTTCCGCCGATTTCTTATCAAAATCGCGTTTACTGTGATGTCGCTCAGGCCGCGGCCGGGCGGTTCGAGGCCGAATTTCGGCTGGCCGGCCCGGTTGCAACGGCGTAATTTGACGGTTCAGCAGAGGCATTTGGGCGGATTTATCACAACGGAGACCGCGTCATATTCAAGACCGCTCTGGCGAATACCGCGCATCTCACCGCACCGTTACGCCGATTCGGCGCATCGTCCTTCGCTCGCATTATCGTGACCGTTATCGGGCTATCGGCCATGACGGCCTATACGATTCCGGGCTTGCAGCAATTGGCCGGCCGCTGGCTCGTGGCTTGCCTCTGGTCGTGCCTCGGCTATTTCGCCATGGATACCGCCGTCCGCACCCGTGTTGCGATACAGGCCGGGAAGGCGCGACGTTATTTGCTCTCGCCGTCAGGCTTTGTCGATCTGATCGGCGTGTTCGTCGTTCCGCTGGCGCTGCTGTCCGGCGCCGATCCGCCGACCGCCTGGCTGTGGGCGTCATTGTGGATCCTCAAACTGGCGCAGCTCTCGCCCGGCTTCGCCCAGCTTGGCCGCGTCTTTGTGCTCGAGGCCAAGCCGCTCGCCAGCGTCCTTGCGTTATTTCTGATCATCCTCTTTCTGTCCTCCGCCCTCATGTTTGTGGCCGAGCGTGGCCAACAGCCGGGCGCTTTCGGTTCGATGCCGGAGGCCCTGTGGTGGGCTGTAGTGACGCTGACAACGACCGGCTATGGCGACAAGGTGCCGATCACACAGCTCGGCCGGCTCCTCGGCGGCATCGTCATGATCGGCGGCATCGCCACGTTCGGCTTGTGCACCGGTATTCTGGCGACCGGCTTTGCCGCCGAGACCCGGCGGCGCAACTTCATCCAGACCTGGGACCTAGTCAGCAAGGTGCCGTTCTTCCAATCACTCGACCCCTCCGCCATCACTGAAATCACCCACATGTTGCGGCGGCTGGAAGTCCCCGAGCGCACCGCCATCATCCGCCGTGGCAAGGTCGGCGACTGCATGTATTTCATCGCCGCCGGCGAGGTTCAGGTCGACGTCGCTCCCAATCCGGTCCGCCTCGGCACTGGCACGTTTTTCGGCGAGCTCGCGCTCCTTGGCGATTCGGTGCGCAGCGCCAATGTCACGACCACCATGCCGTCGACGCTGTTGATGCTCGACCTGGCCGACTTCCGCACGCTCACCGCGCATCACGCCGACCTCAAGCGCGCCATCGACGCCGAGGGCCAGCGCCGCATGAGGGAAAATCAGCAAATGCGCGATTTGCAGCGCGTGGGCGAGGCCACGCCCTCCTGACTTGACGAGGTACCGGGCGGTTTAAAGGCTAAGTCATTTCGATACGTGCCGAAATCAAGCCGGATGTGAATTCATGACCGAACCTGTCGCATTGATTACCGGGGCGACCGGCCAGGACGGCGCCTATCTCGCCGAGTTCCTGCTCGGCAAAGGCTATGTGGTTCATGGCATCAAACGGCGCTCCTCGTCGTTCAACACCGCGCGTGTCGATCATCTTTATCAGGACCTGCACGGCTCCGGCGTACGGTTCTTCCTGCACTACGGCGACATGACCGATTCGACCAATCTCATTCGCATCATTCAGGACGTGCAGCCGACCGAGATCTATAACCTCGCGGCGCAAAGCCATGTCCGGGTGTCGTTCGAGACGCCGGAATATACCGCCAATGCCGATGCGCTCGGCACCTTGCGCCTGCTCGAGGCGATCCGAATCCTGCGCATGGAAGACAAGGTCCGCTTCTATCAGGCCTCCACATCGGAGCTCTACGGCATCGCGCAGGAAGTGCCGCAGCGCGAGACCACGCCGTTCTATCCGCGCTCGCCCTATGCGGTGGCGAAACTCTACGCCTATTGGATCACAGTCAACTATCGCGAAGCCTACAAGATGCACGCCTCGAACGGCATCCTGTTCAATCACGAAGGCCCGACCCGCGGCGAGACCTTCGTCACCCGCAAGATCAGCCGCGCGGTCGCGGCGATCGAGCTCGGCTTGCAGGACAAGCTGTTCCTCGGCAACCTGTCGGCCCGGCGCGACTGGGGTCATGCCCGCGACTATGTCGAGGGCATGTGGCTGATCCTGCAACAGCCTGAGCCCGACGATTACGTGCTGGCGACCGGCGAGGAGCATTCGGTGCGCGAATTCGTCGAAGCGGCCTTCGGCCTTATCGGCAAAAAAATCGAATGGCGCGGATCTGGCGCCGCCGAGCAAGGCGTCGATGCGCGCGACGGCCGCGTTTTGATCGAGATCGATCCGCGCTATTTCCGCCCCACTGAGACCGACGCGCTCCTCGGCGACCCGGGCAAGGCGCGGCGAAAGCTCGGCTGGAAGCACAAAGTGTCGTTCGAGCAATTGGTGCGCGAAATGGTGGACGGCGACCGCGACGAGATGCGCCGCCACGGCGGCCATCGCAATGTCCACGACTGAGCCGGCTCCGTGAGCGAGGCGCCGGTCATATTCGATCTCCGCGGCAAGCGCATCTTCGTCGCCGGCCACGCCGGCATGGCCGGCTCCGCGATCGTGCGCCGGCTCGATCGCGAAGACTGCCACATCGTCGTGGCTTCGCGCCGCGAGCTCGACCTGCGCAATTCGGACGCGGTCGACCGTTTCATGGCCAGGGCGAAGCCGGACGCGGTCGTCGTTGCCGCCGGAAAGGTCGGCGGCATCCGCGCCAACAGCGCCTATCCGGCCGAATTCATTGCCGACAATCTCGCGATCTCGCTCAACATGATTCGCGCGGCGCATGACTACGGCGTCAAGAAACTGCTCTATCTCGGCTCCTCCTGCATCTATCCGCGCGAGGCGCCGCAGCCGATGCAGCCCGAGGCGCTGCTGTTGGGACCGCTCGAGCCGACCAATCAATGGTATGCGGTCGCCAAGATCGCCGGCATCAAGATGTGCGAGGCTTATCGCAAGCAATATGGTGCGGACTTCATCTCGGTAATGCCGACCAATCTCTACGGTCCGGGCGACAATTATCATCCCGAGGACAGCCACGTTCCTGCGGCCCTGATGCGGCGCTTTCATGAAGCCAAGCTCGGCGGCGCCGGCAGCGTCGTGGTCTGGGGCACCGGCGCGCCGCGGCGCGAATTTCTCGCCGTCGACGATCTCGCCGATGCCTGCGTCTTCGTCATGAAGTGCTATTCGGACCTGGAATTTCTCAATATCGGCACCGGCGAGGATATCGCGATTGCCGACTTCGCCCGCCTCATCGCCGAGGTGGTGGGCTTCCGCGGCCAGATCAAGTTCGATACGTCGCGCCCCGACGGCACGCCGCGCAAGCTTCTCGACGTATCGCGGATTAACGCACTCGGCTGGCACGCCGCGATCCCGCTGCGCGCAGGCCTCAAGCGCATGTATGCCGACTTTGTCGCGCATTACGACGCCATCCGCGCCAAAACCGGAACGCAGCCGGCGTAATTATTTGATCGTAACGAAAGCGACCAGCGCACCGCAAAGCTGAACGCCGCCGCCGAGCAGCATCGCGGCTCGCAAGCCGTCGGCGCCGCCGTGCCAGATCGCGAATACAGTGCCGAGACATGCGACACCGAGCGTCGCGCCGGCCATGCGCGCCACATTGATCAGCGCCGACGCCGTGCCCGATCGCGCCGCGCTCACCGCGTCGACCGCAACCGACATCAACGGTCCCGTGTTCAGCCCCATGCCGACGCCGACCACGAGCAAGCCGGCCTCCGCAAGCATGAGCGGCGCGCCGCCTTGCGTTGCCGCGAGCGCCAGGAGGCCGCACCCGATCAGGGCCGTGCCTCCCGCGGTCATCGTGCGCACGCCGAGATGTTGGGCGAGATGGCCGGAGCGCGGCGCGATCACAAAGAAGGCGAGCGCGCAGGGCATCAGCGCCAAGCCGGCCATTTCCGGAGTCAGCAGCCCCGATGATTGCCAGAGCAGGGGCAGCAGAAAGATCACGCCATAGGCGCCGAACGTCATCGACGCTGTCGCCGCCATGGCCCCGCAAAAGGCCGCGTTGCGGAACAACGTCAACGGCACCAGTGCCGCGGTATCGGCGCGACGCTCGACGAAGAGAAACAACGGCAACGCTACGACTGCGACAATCAAAGCACCGATCGCCGGCCAACCGCCGGGGCGGCCTGAGATCACCGCGAAAACAAGACCACCCAAAACCAGCGAGCCGAAGACCTGGCCGACAAGATCGAAGTGGCGTCCGCGCGGATCGGACGATTCCGGCACCACCAACGCGGCCAGCACCAGCGCAGCCAGCGCCATCGGCACGGTGAGCAGGAACACGCTCGGCCAGCCGAAATATCTGATAAGGACGCCGCCAAGGCTCGGTCCGATGACAAAGGCAAGACCGTTGCAACTTGCCCAAACGCCGAGCGCGCGACGGCGTTCATTCTGATCCAACCACACCACGCGAACGATGGAGAGCGACGCAGGGAGCAAAAGCGCCGAACCGAGGCCGGCCACGGCGCGCGCGGCGACGAGAAAGTCAACCGACTTTGCCAAGGCGCAGCCGATCGAGGCGACCGTCAATACGGCTGCGCCGGCCTGAAAGGCGCGGCGGCGGCCACAAAGATCGGCGATAAGGCCGCCGCTCAGAAGCAGCACGGCGTAAGTCAGATTGTAGGCATCGAGTACCCACTGCAGCGCCGAAACCGAGGCGCCGAACGCGGCGCCGATCGGCTGCATGGCGAGGTTGACGACCGAGGTATCGACCTGCGCAATCAGCACGCCGAGGCACAGCGTGAGCAGCACCGGGCTTCGTTTCGCAGTTTCGCGCGGAACTGCGGTGCAAACCGTGTCCGTCATTGCAAATGGCCTTTTTCCGCCTGTTTGCGCGAGAAATAGCGCTCCCCTCCCGACAACATTTTGTCAGGAGCGTATGCTGGTTCTTTGCCAATTTGGGAAGGCAGCCATGCGCCGCTCCGACCGCCTCTTCGATGTCATCCAAGCTCTCCGCACCGCCAAGAAGCCGATGACGGCCGCGGCTCTCGCCGAGCAACTCGAAGTGAGCCCGCGCACGATCTATCGCGATGTGGCGACGCTGCAGGCGCGCCGCGTTCCGATCGAAGGGGCCGCCGGACTGGGCTATGTGCTGCGCCGCGGTTTCGACCTGCCGCCGCTGATGTTCACGGAAGACGAGATCGAGGCGATCGCGGTGGCGATGCGGATGCTGCGCCGGACCGGCGATCGCGGCCTGCACGCTGCCGCGCAGAACGTGCTGTCGAAGATCACCGTGGCGCTGCCCGACGCGCTGCGCGCGCATCTGGCGACGCCGCAATTCTTCGTGTCCGATTACGGTGCGCCGGCGCCGCCGGTCGCCGACCTTACAGCGATCCGGGCCGCGATCCGCGATGAGCACAAGCTGCGCCTCGACTATGGCGACGAGAAAGGCGACCGCACGCAGCGCGTCGTCTGGCCGTTTGCCATTGCTTATTGCGCCGAGTCGACCTTGGTGAGCGCCTGGTGCGAGTTGCGCGACGACTTCCGCCACTTCCGCGCCGACCGGATTCTGGATTGCGATATACTTGGCGAGTCCTTTCCGGTCAGCAGCAAAGAACTGTTCGCCCGCTGGCAGGACCGTTTCGCGTTCCAGAACAAAGCGCAGTCAGCCTGATGCGGCACGCGCCCTACTCCACCTGCGCCCACTTCTGCAGGCGTTTTCCGGTGTCGACCTCGCCGGTATAGAAATTGCCGCGCGAATCGAACACGCCGGCATGCACCCAGTGAAATTGCCCGGCATTGCGGCCCGGCCCGCCGTACGTGCCGACCACGGCGCCGTCGGCGACACGCACCGATTCCATCACATTGTTGGTGCCGTCGAGCAGAACGAAATATTTCTGTCGCTTGTCGAGCGGCGAGAACGAGAGCGACCAGGCCGAGCCGGAGCCCTTTGTGTCCGGATTGAAAACATATTGCCGCACGAAGGTGCCGTCCTTCTGGAACACCTGCACGCGGTCATTGGTGCGGTCGCAGACATAGACGAGACCGTCCTTGGCGAGCCCGATACAATGCACCGGATTGGCGAATTGCGGCGAGTCCGGCGTATAGGCCGGCAGCTTGTCGTCGGTCGGCGCTTTGCCGTAGGCGCCCCAGATCCGCTTGATCGCACCGGTGTCGGCATCGAGCACCGCGACACGGTGATTGCCATAGCCATCGGCGGCATAGATCTCGTTGGCTTTAGCATCGAGTTTCAGATCCGCCACCCGGCCGAACTGGGTGAGATCGGTGCTGGACGTCAGCGGGCCGCGCCGGCCGAACTCTTTGACGAACTTGCCGTCGGTGGTGAACTTCAACACCATATTGTCGGTTTCGCCGTTGCCGCTGAGCCAGACGAAACCTTTATTGTCGACGAGAATGGCGTGTTCCTGCAGCGGCCAGTCGTAGCCTAGATTGTCGCCCGGGCCGCCCCAGGATTTCACCACATTGCCGGCTTGGTCGAACACAAGCACCGACGGTGCCGGCACGCAGCATTTCGAGCGCGGCGGCGTGAGCGCGGCGCCTTTCTCGTCGTCGGTGAGCGAGCGCGGGCGTTGAAATACCCAGATATTGTCCTGCGCATCGATGGCCATGCCGCCGACCTGGCCGAGGATCCAGTTGTTGGGCAACGGCTTCGGCCAATACGGATCGACGCGGAATGCCGGGCTTTGCGCATGCGCGGGAAAGCCCGCTGCAAGCAAGAGCAACGCGACCGAAGCGACGATCCATGATTTCATTTTCGGCGCCCTTTAATGTATTTCCGGCTCGGCGATTGCCGCCTGCCCCTGCAGAAAATCAAAGTCGCAGCCTTCATCGGCTTGGCCGATATGTTGTGAAAACATCGCGCCGTAGCCGCGCAGGTAATGCGGCGGCGGTGATTTCCAGGCCGCGCGCCGTCGCGACAATTCCTCCTCGCCGACATGCAGATGAATGCGGCGCGCAGCGACATCGACCTCGATCTCATCACCGGTCTTCACGAAGGCAAGAGGCCCGCCGACAAAGCTCTCCGGCGCAACATGCAAAATGCAGGCGCCATAGCTGGTGCCGCTCATGCGCGCGTCGGATATGCGCAACATGTCGCGCACGCCGGCCTTCAGCAGTTTTTTCGGGATCGGCAACTGGCCCCATTCCGGCATACCGGGCCCGCCCTTCGGGCCGCCATTCTTGAGCACCAGCACGTGATCGGGCGTGACGTCGAGATCGTCGCGGTCGACCGTGCGCGCCATCTCGTCGTAATTCTCGAAGGCCAGCGCCTTGCCGCGATGCTTGAGCAACCGCTTCTCGGCGGCGGCCGGCTTCATCACGCAGCCGCGCGGCGCGAGATTGCCGGTCAGCACGGCGGTGGCGCCTTCCGGATAGAGCGGCGCCTTCAGCGAATGAATGACGTCAGGCAGATGCACGTGGCTGCCGGCAAGATTCTCGCCAACGGTTCGCCCGCTCACGGTGAGACAAGAAAGATCGAGCAATTCCTTCATTTCCCCCATCAGCGCGCGCAGACCGCCGGCGTAGAAGAAGTCTTCCATCAGATATTTGCCCGACGGCGTGATATTGGCGATCACCGGCACCTGGCGCGAGATCGCGTCGAACGTCGCCATGTCGAGCGGAATGCCGGCCCGGCGCGCCATGGCAACGACGTGGATGATGGCATTCGTCGAACCGCCGAGCGCCATATGCACGCGAATGGCGTTGTCGAAAGCGGCCGGCGTGAGAATCTTGTTCGGCGTCAGATCGTCCCACACCATGTCGACGGCGCGGCGGCCGGCGGCGGCGCACATCCGCGGATGATTGGCGTCCGGCGCCGGGATCGACGAGGCGCCCGGCAGCGCCAACCCCAGAGCCTCGGTGATCGCCATCATGGTCGCTGCGGTGCCCATCACCATGCAGGTACCGAAGGAGCGCGAAATGCCGCCTTCGATCTCGTTCCACTCTTCATCGCCAATACGCCCGGCGCGTTTCTCGTCCCAATATTTCCACGCGTCCGAGCCTGAGCCGAGAACATTGCCGCGCCAATTGCCGCGCAACATCGGACCGGCCGGCACGTAGATCGCAGGAATTCCCATGCTGATCGCGCCCATGATCAGGCCGGGCGTGGTCTTGTCGCAGCCGCCCATCAGCACCGCGCCGTCGATCGGATGGCTGCGCAGCAATTCCTCGCACTCCATGGCGAGGAAGTTGCGATAGAGCATGGTCGAGGGCTTCACGAACGGCTCGGCAAGCGACATTGCCGGCAGCTCAATGGGAAAGCCGCCGGCCTGATAGACGCCGCGTTTGACGTCCTCGGCGCGGTCGCGCAGATGGCCGTGGCAGGCGTTGATCTCGCTCCAAGTATTGATGATGCCGATCACGGGTTTGCCGGCCCAGTCGGCCTGGTCATAGCCGAATTGACGCAGCCGCGAACGATGGCCGAACGAGCGCAGATCGTTCTTGCCGAGCCAGCGATAGCTGCGCAGATCTTCGGGCTTTTTCTTATGGTCCATCGTTACGATCCTACAGCGGCCAAGGCAGGCATATCGAGCTTTAAAAGTTTCGCCGCATTGCGCCAGAAAATCTTCTCGCGCTCGTCCTTGCTCACTCTCAGCCGCCAAGGAGCTGGTTCATGGCCTCGGCACCGCCGCGGAACGGGATTTTGACGATGTCCGTTCCATTCGCCTTGTTCCAATTGCTCATGAAGGCGATCAGCGGAACCGATGCCGCCGTGTAGCTCAGCGTTCCAGGCTTCGCCTTGGCCAACGCCGCCAGATCGGCCAGCGAATGAATGTTGAGCGAAGCATTCGCCACCGGCACCTGGGTCGAAAAGAACGGATTGGTGACCGGCGCGAAATCCTTCTCGGGATCGTAAGGGATTTCCTTGAGCAGGTACTGGTTATAGACGAGCGTCTCGGGCGGCAGGATGCAGATCGTATAGCCGTCATTGGCCGCTTCCGCGCAGGCTCGGCCGCCGACATTCATGGCGCCGCCGGGACGATTTTCGACCACGATCGACTGGCCCCGGCGCTTGCGCACCTCCTCGCCGAGGGCGCGCATGAATATGTCGCTGGTGCCGCCGGCGCTGGTCGCCGTCAGCGCCCGGATCGGCCGCGTCGGGTAATCCTGCGCCGTCGCGGCTGCGCAGACCCCGGCCAGACACAACGCGACAAGACACGATGTGACAACGAGCCGATTCACCGGCTACTCCGCAGTTGCGCCGGTGGCCTTGACCACCTTGGCCCATTTGTCGGTCTCTTCGGCGATGATCTTGCCGAAATCTTCCGGCGTGCCGGGAATCAAAGTGCCGCCGAGCTCGGCAAGCCTGGCCTGCACCACGGGATCGGCCAGTGCCTCGTTCACGGTTTTGTTGAGCTTGTCGATGATCGGCCGCGGCGTGCCCTTGGGCACCGCCATGCCGAACCAGGCGCTCGCCTCATAGCCCGGCACCGTCTCGGCCACGGTCGGCACGTCCGGCAGAGCTTGCGAACGCGTCGCGGTCGTCACCGCAAGCGCGCGCAACCGCCCGGCTTTAATGTGCCCGATCGACGACGGCAGATTATCGAACATCACCTGCACCTGATCGGCCAGCATGTCGGTGAGCGCGGGTCCCGCGCCGCGATAGGGCACATGCACCATTTTGACGCCGGTCATCATCATGAACAGCGCCCCCGACAGATGCACCGATGTGCCGATGCCGGACGACGCCATGTTCACCTTGCCCGGATTGGCCTTCGCGTAGTCGATGAATTCCTTGACCGTCTTTGCCGGCACGTTCGGATTGACTTCCATGACGTTGGGCACGCGGATGAAGCCCGCGACCGGCGCCATGTCGTCAATGAAATTGAAAGACAGCCCCTTATACAGCGTCGCGTTGATAGCGTTGGCCGGATTGACCAGGAACACCGTATAGCCGTCGGGCGGCGAATGAGCGGCCATTTCCGTCGCCAGATTGTTGCCCGCGCCCGGCCGGTTATCGACGGTGAATTGCTGGTGCAGATGTTCCGACAGATACTGCCCGATCAGCCGGGCGCAGATGTCGGTCGAGCCGCCGGGCGGATAGCCGACCAGCCAGCGTACCGGGTGGCTGGGATAATCGTCGTCGGCCCGCGCGGCGCCGCCGCCGATTGCCAATGCGGCCGCCATAAAGCCAAGCGCGACAAGTCCCTGAAACGAACGCCGCATCCCACTCCCCCTGCTATCTATTCTTATTGGACCGCCAGCCTACGCGGCCTTGGCAATCTCGCACAAGTGATCTGTGCCCCCCGTCGCTTCGACGCGATCTTGTCTTGCTGGCCGATGGGGACGCCGATACCTTTGCCGGCCGCCGGTGGTGCGGCCGAAAACTCATAAGGTATTGCGATGATCGACCTTTACGCCTTGACCAGCCCGAATGTGCAGAAGATCTACATCATGCTCGAAGAGACGAAGCTGCCCTACAAGGAGCACTTCGTCGATGTCTGGAAAGGCGAGCAGTACAATCCGGATTTCGTCAAGATCAATCCAAACTCCAAAATTCCCGCGATCGTCGATCACGACGGCCCCGGCGGCAAGCCCTATACCGTGTTCGAGTCGGGCGCGATTCTGCTCTATCTCGCCGAGAAGACCGGACAGTTTCTGCCCAAGGATCCGGTGAAGCGATACGACGCGCTGCAATGGCTGATGGTCCAGCTGACCGGCATCGGCCCGATGTTCGGCCAGCGCGTGCATTTTCGCCGCTTTGCTCCGCCAGGCAACGATTATGCTGTCACCCGCTACGGCACCGAGGTGCAGCGGCTCTATGATCTGATCGAGCAGCGGCTGGCGACGCGGCCCTACATTTGCGGCGACGAGTATACGATCGTCGACATCGCCACCTTCCCGTGGCTGCGCAACGGCGCGCTGCTCGACGTCGATATCGCCAAGTGGCCGAATGTGAAGCGCTATATCGACACCATCGCGGCACGCCCGGCGGTGCAGGCGGCGCTGGCGAAAGTCGGCCAGATCAAATCGACCCGCGACACCGCCAGCGACGATCAGAAGGACCGCTTCTTCAATCGCGGCAAATACGCGCGGGCGTGACGCGGCGCGCGGTGCCGCTCAATCGAGCTTGATCCCGATCGATTTGACAAGCGGCGTCCAGCGCGCGACCTCGTCCGTCACGAAGGTGTCGAACTTTTCGACCGGCCAGTCCGTTACGGGAATGACGGCCGCTTCGACCAGGGACTTTCGGTAGGCTTCGTCCGCCATCGCGGCGCGGTTGGCCTCGGCGACCTTATCGAGGTTCGGCTTCGGCGTCCCGGTCGGCGCGAACAGCGCGAGCAATTGCTGCGTGACCAGGTTCGGCACCCCCGATTCCGCCGCCGTCGGTATGTCGGGTGCGACCGGCAGACGATTTGGATTGGTGATCGCCAGCAATCGCAATCTGTCCGTCCGATGAAATTCGAGCACTTGGCTGGTCATCGCCGGGATGAATATGGGAATCTGGCCGGCAATGAGATCGGCCATGCCCGGTCCGGCACCGCGATACGGGACGTGGGGCAAGTCTTTGATGCCGGCAAGCGACTTGAGCATTTCGCCGCTGAGGTGATTCATCGTACCGGCGCCGGGTGTGCCGTAGGAGAGCCGGCCGGGATTGGCTTTCACATAATCGATCAGTTCTTCGAGGTTGTGCACCGGCACCGATGGATGAACGGTGATGCCGAAACCGGTGAACGCGACCATCGAAATCGGCACCAGTTCCTTCATCGGATCGAGCAGCGGATGCTGGCGCAGCACCATCTCGGCGAGATGAATCGAGGAACTGCCGAGAAAGATCGTGTAGCCGTCAGGCGCCGAATGCGCGACCAATTGCGCCGCGATCGAGCCGCCGGCGCCCGGCTGGTTGTCGACAAAAACGACGCCAAGGCCCGTCTTCACTTTGTCCGCCCAGGGCCGGCCGACAATGTCGAATACCCCGCCCGGCGGAAACGGCAATACCAGCCGCACCGGATGATCAGGATAGGCCGCGGCGCCCGCTCCGTGCACCGTGAACGGAAGCACCACACTGCCCGCAGCCATGCGCAGCAAATCCCGGCGCACAATCATGACACTTTCTCCTCCCCAGGGACCCCAAGCAACATTACGTTCGCCACATGGGCCGAACGGATTACTGCGCCTTGACGTGAGCGAATTTGATCACCTTGGCCCACTTGTCGGTTTCTTCGGTGATGAATTTGCCAAAGGCCTGTGCCGGCGTCGGCACCGCTTCGCCGCCAATATCCTTGATCTTGGCCTTGAATTGCGGATCGGCAAAACCCGACGTGATATTGCTGCTCAGCGTCGCGATGATCGCGGGCGGCGTCGCCCTGGGCGCACAGGTGCCACTCCAGCTCACCGCTGCGAAGCCGGGCAGGCTCTCGCCGATGCTCGGAACGTCCGGCAATACGTCGGCGCGCTTGACACTGGTCACCGCCAAAGGCCGCACCTTGCCGGCGCGGATGTTGCCGAGCGCGGTCGGCACGGTGACGACGAAAGCTTGAACCTGTCCGGCGACGAGGTCGGTCATCGCCGGCGCCGGACCCCGATAGGGCACATGCACGATATCGATGCCCGCCATCATCTTCAGGAGTTCGATCGACAGGTGCATCGGCGTACCGATGCCGGGCGAGGCGACGTTGATCTTGCCCGGATTGGCTTTGGCGTAGGCGATGAATTCGGCCAGGTTCGTCGCGGGAAAGGACGGATTGACCAAGAGCACCATGGGAAAGACGATCATTCCGGCGACCGGCGCGATGTCGCGCCGAAAATCAAAATCGAGATTGTCGTAAAGCGACGCGTTGATCGAATTCGCCGTCAAGCACGTCAATAGCGTATAGCCGTCGGCGGGCGCGGCGACGACGGTTTGGGCCGCGATATTGCTGCCGGCGCCGGGCCGGTTCTCGACAATGAAGGGCTGGCCGAGCCGCTCCGACAGCCATTGCGCGGTGAGCCGTGACAGAAGATCAGGCGCGCTGCCGGCGCCGAAGCCTTCGACGATGCGCACTGGCCGCGACGGGTAATCGAGCGCCAGTGCTGTCGCGGTGAAGCCGGAGATGGCGGCCGCTGCGATGGTCAAGCAAAGAAACCGCCGGCGCGGCAGTGGCATGCATTCCTCCCGACGGGCTCTTTATTTGCAGGAACCCTAACCCGGCGGCGCGCAGGTGAGAAGTGCCGGCTGCCGCCGCCTGCGGTAAGCCCAGCAGGATGCTCACGCCGACTTCTTGGGCACCCGTTTTCCTTCCTTGCGCGCCTCCGACAGCGCGATCGCGATGGCTTGCTTGCGGCTCTTCACCTTGCCGCCTTTGCCGCCCGGCCCGCTTCGCGCCGTGCCGCGCTTAAAGCTGCGCATTTCACGCTCGACATCTCTGCTCACGCCCGGGGAATATTTTCGTCGCCGTTTAGCCATTTGCTCCTCCGCGGAAACTGTTCCTTACAACAACCTGACGACGAGCAAACACGCCCGCCACAAAATCGTTCCTCCGCGGCGCGCCATTCGATCGCGGAGAGCGCAGCGAAATTCGTCAGGTTTCACCAGCGCAATGATCAGTGCGGCGACATCCGCGCAGAGCCCGGATGGCCGGGTACCTTGAAGCGCTTGCCGGTGTCGGTGACTTTCGTTCCGTCGACGCGCAGGATCGAGAAGTCCTGATCGACGTAATTGCCGACATAGACGTAACGGCCGTCCGGCGTAAACGCCACGGCCTCGGGCAAAGCCCCGACCTCGATATCCTTCAGCTTGGTGACGTTCCTGCCATCCACTTTGAGGATCGTGACCACGCCATGCGGGTGATAGAAGAAATCCTCCTTGCCCTTGTTGGATCCCAGTGCGTCCGCCGATACGGCAAGGTTGCCTTTCGGACTGATCGCCAATCCTTCCGGACTGTCCGGCACCGTAATGTGACTGATGACGCGCGGCGGCTGCGCGGTGAGATCAATGACGCTTACCGTATCGACATTGCCGTCGGACGACCCGGCATTGCCGTTATCCGCGGTCAGCGCGATCTCGCCATTCGGCGAAACCAAGAGGTTATACGGATAAAGCCCGACCAGAAGATCGCGCTTGGTATAGGTTACCTTGTCGCCGTTCACGTCGAGCAGCGCCACCTTGTTCGCCGCGTTCTTGCTGGCGAGCGCATGCTTGCCGTCGGGCGTGAAGACGACCTGGGAGACTTCGTCGCCCATCGGGATGGTGTCGATGATCTTCACGTCGGTGCCCTTGATCGATAAAACGCTGATCGACTTGTCGGCGCGGTTGGCGACCAGAGCGAGATTGCCGGCCGGATTGATGCTCAGACCGGAGGGCTGCGAGGGCCCGGTGATGGTGTCGGCGAGCTTGATCGGTTTGGCCTTGAGATCGATGACATAGATCTTGTTGTCGGGGACCTGTTTCAAGGCATCGCCATCCTTGACAACATTCATCGAGTCGGCGACCAGCGCGACCGAATTGGTCGGGTCGATATCGAGATTCACCGGCGGTCCGACCACCGAATTCTTCAACGGCAGATTGGCAACGATCCTCGGATCAAGCGGATCAGCCAGATCGACGATCAAGACCGAGTCCTTGCCCGGCGGCGACAAGACCGGCTTGCCGTCGGCGTCCCATATGAGCTTTTGGTCATTGCCGACGATCATGAACGGCGCCGCGCGCGCAGCGGTCACGCCGAGCGCGACGCCCAGAATAGCAGCGAACTTCAGCGCCTTGAGCTGAATGCACATGAAATCCTCCCGGCTTTCGTTCGGGTCTTTGGTGCCCGGTGGGAGGAGTGTTGCGCCTTGCCGGCGCTACCGCAAGTAGGCTTGGGCAGAATTCAGTAACTCGTCATTGCGAGGAGCGAAGCGACGAAGCAACCCACTTCGGCGTCTCAGCGCTGGATTGCTTCGTTATCGTTTGCAATGACGACGTGCGGCGCTCAAGCCGCCCGTGGCATAGCGCGGAATTCATGCGCGCTGGCCATGGCCCAGGGCATTTCAAAGCGCTTGTCGCCGGTACCGGCGATAAGCTCGCCGGGCTGCAGCGGCGGATAGAGATCGGCGAAGCTGCGCACTTCATGCGGCGATACCCGCCGCGAGAAATGCGCCGGCATGAACTGGTTCGGGTGATCGAGCCCCGCCGCCGCGGTGAGTTCAGCGAGCGATTCCACGGTCGCCTGATGAAAATGATAGACGCGCTCAGCCTTGTCCGGGACGACCAGCGCACGCTGACGGGCGCGGTCCTGCGTGGACACGCCGGTCGGGCAGCGGTCGGTATGACAGGACTGCGACTGGATGCAGCCGAGCGCGAACATGAAGCCGCGCGCCGAATTGCACCAGTCGGCGCCAAGCGCCATGACGCGCGCGATATCAAAGGCACTGATGATCTTGCCGGCTGCGCCGATCCTGATGCGGTCGCGCGCATTGATGCCGATGAGCGCATTGTGCACGAAATTCAGTCCTTCGCGCAGCGGCATGCCGAGATGGTCGGCGAATTCGAGGGGAGCCGCGCCGGTGCCGCCCTCCTTGCCGTCGACGACAATGAAGTCGGGATAGATGCCGGTCTCCAGCATCGCTTTGCAGATCGCCAGAAACTCCCAAGGATGCCCGATGCAGAGCTTGAAGCCCGCCGGCTTGCCGCCGGAGAGTTCGCGCATCTTGGCGATGAATCGCATCATTTCGATCGGCGTGGAAAACGCCGAATGCCGCGACGGCGAGATGCAATCGACGCCTATCGGTACGCCGCGCGTTTCGGCGATTTCCGCGGAGACTTTGGGCGCGGGCAATACGCCGCCATGGCCCGGCTTGGCGCCCTGGCTCAATTTCAATTCGACCATCTTGATCTGTTCGCTCTTGGCATTGACCTCGAATTTTTCCGCGTTGAACGTGCCGTCGCTGTTGCGGCAGCTGAAATAACCCGAGCCGATCTCCCAAATAATGTCGCCGCCGTTTTCGCGGTGATAGGGGCTATAGCCGCCCTCGCCGGTGTCGTGGGCGAAGTCGCCCTTCTTGGCGCCGGCATTAAGCGCGCGGATCGCGTTCGGACTCAAGGCGCCGAAGCTCATCGCCGATATGTTGAAGATCGACGCCGAATAGGGCTTCGTGCAATCCGGGCCGCCAACGGTGATGCGGAACGGCTCCTTGATGACTTGCTTGGGCGCAATCGAATGCGCCAGCCATTCGAAGCCGGACGAATAGACGTCGTTCTGGGTGCCGAACGGCCGCTTATCGAGCACCTGTTTGGCGCGCTGATAGACCAGCGCCCGCTTGTCGCGCGAGAACGGCGTGCCGTCCTTTTCGCTCTCCAGGAAATATTGGCGGATCTCCGGCCGAATCTCTTCGAGAATGAAACGGATATGCGCGCTCAAAGGATAATTGCGCAGCACCGCATGCCGCGTCTGCAACAGATCAATGGTGCCGATCAGCGCCAGCGCGCCGAACAGGAGCAGGAGAACGACGACATAGATCGACGGATAACCGTCGACTTCATCGAACAGGAGCAACGCGGCCAGCAGGAGAACGGCGGTGTAGACAATGAAGCGCGGTTGCAGAGGCAATAAGAAAGCCCGCATAGAACCCTCCCCGGCGATGCGGTTTGTTGCGCGAGCTTAACGCATGTCCCGGAAAAGTAAGCACCGGTTTTCCGACAACGGCATGCGGCAAAACAAAGACCACTCGCCCGCGCCGCAGCGGGTTCTACGAAGGATATTTGTCAGTTTGATGAGGCCGCCGCGGCCGGCATTCACGCGACGACGTTGCGCCGCAATGCAGGGTAGAGACACACCTCAATCGGCCTTGATATGCGCGGCGCGAATCACCCTGCCCCACTTGTCGGTTTCCTGCGCCAGGAATTGCGCAAAATCATCGGGCGAGCCGGTAAGGCTCGTGGCGCCGAGATCGGCGAACCGCGCCTGCAAGCGGGGCTCGGCGACCGCGGCATTGATCTCGTGATTCAGTTTCAGAACGATATCGGACGGCGTTCCCTTCGGCGCGCCCATCCCAATGAGGCCGTTGACCTCAAAGCCCGGCACGACTTCGTGCACCGTCGGCAGATCCGGCAGCGCCGCCAGACGACTGCGCGTCGTGACCGCGAGGCCGCGCAGGCGTCCGGATCGCACCGGCTCGATCAAGGCCGGGATCGTATCGAACATGCCGTCGACGCGGCCGGCGAACAGGTCGGTTTGCGCCGGTCTGGCGCCGCGATACGGCGTGTGCTGGATATCGACCTCGGCCAGGATCTTGAACAGCTCGATCGACAGGTGGCTGAGATTGCCGGCGCCGGTCGAAGCCATATTGACCTTGCCCGGATTGGCCTTCGCATAAGCGATGAATTCGGACACCGTCCTGGCCGGAAAGTTGCGGTTGACCACCATGACCTGCGGCAACAGGCTGATGCTGGCGATCGGTGCAATATCGGACATGAAATCGAACGGCAGGCGATCGTAGAGCATGCCGGCGGTCACATTCGGCAGCGTCACCAAGAGCAGCGTGTAGCCGTCCGGGCTCGACCGGACCACCGCCTCGGTGGCAATGGTCGTTCCGGCGCCCGGCCGATTTTCCATGATGAATTTCTGGCCGAGGTGCTCCGCGAGGGCTTGGTCGACCAGACGTGCGATGATCTCCGGCGAACCGCCGGGGCCGAAGCCTATGACGACATGCACGGGGTGGGAGGGATAGACATCGGCCCGCGCCAGCCGCGGGATCGCAGGACCGACAGCGGCAGCGGCCAATAGACCCAATACGCCTCGACGTTGAAGCGTCATGCAGCCCTCATACGTGCCCGCGTGTTGCCGTCCGGTGGATCCGTACAGTCACGCGTCTTTCGGTTCGGCATCGAGCCGCGCGATCCAGCCTTCGAGGCCGGGCTTCGCGGCGGGATAGCGCGCAAGCACCAGCGGGTCGTGACCGGGGACGACATGGCGCGGTGCGCTCGCAAGCTTCTTCAGCCGTTCGTAACCTTCGACCACTTCCTCGATATTGTAGGTCAGCGGAAATACGCGGCCGCCGTCGATATGCGTGTAGAGATGCGAGGCATCGGCGGCGAGTACGACATAGCCGAGCCGCGTCTTCACGCGCACCGACTGCAGGCCCTTCGAATGGCCGCCGATGTGATGCACGGTGATCCCCGCCGCGACCTCGTCCTCGCCGTCGTGAAAGGCGACGCGGCCGGCAAAGACTTTGCGCACCATGGCGACGACGTCTTCGACCTCGAACGGTGCGCGTAGCGCGTGATGACACATGCAGCGTCCGGTGGCGTAGGCCATCTCCCGATCCTGCAGGTGATAACGCGCCTGCGGGAACAGGTCGTAATTGCCGCAATGGTCGTAATGCATGTGACTCAGAATGACGGTCTTTATCGCATCCGGCGCGATGCCGAGAGCTTGGAGTCCTTCGCGCACCGGCTTGGTCGTTTCGCGCTGGCGCTTCTTGCCCATCGCCTCGTCGAAGCCGGTGTCGACGATCACCGTGCCCGAGGGGCCTACAATCGCCCAGACATAGAAGTCGAGCGGTTGCAGCACGTCATGCGGATCCCCGTCGATGTAATTGACCGGCGCGAGACGGTCGTGATGGCCATAGCGAATGGCATAGATCTCGTGGATGTCGCCACTCATCTCGCCCCCCTCGCTCCACGAATTGTCTCGCGCAGCCGCACGCCACGATTTCTTGTTCTATTTGAATAGACTATGCGAGGTCGCGCAGACGTGGAAGGGCTTCGGCGCGCCGGAGTCAAAAGGTCGCGGTATAGGGTTAAGCGTCGGAGAACGATCGCGAAAAGATCAAAGCGATTTTCGGAACAGATGATGCGCAAACGTGACATCCAGAGCACGATCCGGAAACATGGGTACCGGTTTTCCGAAAGGATCACGCTCGATCAAAATGCCCGGCGACGATTGATTCATCTAAAGCGTCATCGCTCCAGTCTTCCTTGCGGTGCACGCACATGCCACGATCCCGGCGCCGAGCTTTGGGATTTTCAGCCACTTCTGATACTTGAGCGCGCGCTTGGTATCCTCATGGCCGCTCTGCCAATGTTCGCATGCGCGCGGCGCGCAACGTCGTTATTCGATCTGCATCAACGCGATCATGCACAGCGTCACCGCGCTGTGAGCACCGGCACCGACTGCAGTGCTGTTGCACCCGGGTTTATCTGTTCAGCAAACAGAGCGAGCCAACCGCGCGCAAAGAAGACGTTCTGAATCTGCCGTCGCTGCGGGCTCGAGCTGTCCGGCCGGCCCCTGCCGTTTCATCGCTCGCGAATACACGGTGATCACCTCCGAAGCCGATCCGGACGTCGTCCATGCACAATTGCCCGAGCCGATCGAGCAGCCGCTCATTCATTACGAATGGATCGAGATGCCGGACAGTTCGGGCTTCGGCGCCCGTACCGAATCCGGCATGCCCTACCGCTACCGCTCCGAGGACATCAATTTCGTCGCGCAAATGTATCTCGACGACGACCCGCCGATCGCCGCCGGGCGTTCCAGGCGAGCGAAAACACGCCCGGTCACACGGCTAAAACAGCAAAATCCCGGCGCTGCGAAGCGCCGGGATTTTGTACGTTACGCGACAATGCGTTACGAATTCGGATCAATAATCAGAGCTGGCCGTATTTACGCAGCACCACGCGGCAGCTTTCACCGACACGCCAGCTGTGCGCAGCGAGCGTCGCCCCACAGCGCAACAGATTGTTCCAGGTCATGCCGCCAGAGCGGTCGCACAGCTTGGCTGCCGCTGGACGGCACGGGGCGAGCTCGGCGAGGTCGATGGCGTTGGCGGCGGTCGCCGAAACACCAAAAAAAATGCACGCAGCAATGAGAATCTTCATCCTCTGTCGTCCCTCGAATTGTCGGATGGGAGTGAGTTTCTTACCGTTTTAAGACAGTAAAGGCCAGCTTTTTGGTGCGTCGCAAAATTAATCGTAAATATCTGAAAACGAGAACAAATAAATCAAACGCCCGTTTGACGGGTAGCCGTAGCTGCCCGTTTTATGCCGCAATTGGTCAAATAAGCGGGGGGTCTCCGCGCCCCGAAGCAGGGCGCGGCAGCAAACAAAGAAGCGGGATTTGGCAGTCGCCGTTAAGCCGCTGCCGTCAGATTGCCGAAGCGCTGCAGATTCTCTTTTTGCTTGTCGTTGCGCGGCGGCAGCTTGAACAGCCGCGCCGCGGTGCCGCCAAGGATATTGTGCTTGGCCTTCTCGGACAGGAACGGCAGGTCCCAGATCGTCGACGGCAGATCGAAATCCCAATGCGGATAGTCCGAGGAATAAAGGAGCTGCGTCTCGGCATTCATCATGCGGAAGGTGCATTCCATCGCGCCGTAATCCTGAATCTCCATCGGCTGCGATGAATAATACATGTCGCGCATATAGTCGGATGGCTTCTTCTTCAAGAGCGGCGCCTCCGAAGGCCGCAGCATGAATTCGTGGTCGAGGCGCTGCATCAGGAACGGCACCCAGGCGAGCCCGGACTCGATCCACACCACCGGCAATTTCGGGAAACGTTCGCCCAGGCCGTTGATCACCCAATTGGTACAATTAATCACGTTGTACCAGGTGAAGCCGAGCGCGTGCGCCGAGAGGAAGCGATTGCAGCTGCGATAGATCGGCTCGCTGCCCCAGTTCGGGCCGGAATGGAACGATAGAACGAGGCCGCGCTCCTCCATCGCCCGGTAGACCTTCATATAGGCGTTGTCATGCACTGCGAGGTTGTTGCGCACCGTGGTGACCATGAAGCCGCCGACATGTTTGCGGTCGCCGAAGGTCTCGACATGGCGCAGCGCCGCGTCCGGATCGGAAAACGGCAGACACAGCATCGAGAAGAAGCGGTTGTTGGCCTCGGGCATCACCTTCTCGGTGAGCCAGCGGTTATAGGCCCAGCACAGTTCGACCTCCATTTCCTTCTGCGGATGCAGGCCGATCGAGAGCATGCCGGTCGGGAACAGACACGAATAGTCGACGCTCATCGCGTCCATCCAGCGATAGCCGAGCTGGATGTCGCGCAACGAGCCTTTTTCGGTCTTCTCCGAGGCGCGCAGCGGATAGCGCGTCACCCGGCCGCCCATGTCCTGGTAGCCGATGCCCTGCACCATGACGGCGCCGCGCGAACCACCCTTGGCGCGGGTCGATGCCGTGAGCTGGCGCAGCACGTCGTTTTCCATGAACGGGATGAACTCGTCCATGTTCTCGCCCTCGTAATGGTGGGCGTCGACATCGACGATCAGCACGTCGTCGAAATTGCGCGCATGCGCCTGCTTGCGGGCATGCGCCAAAAGGCGGGTGGTGTTGAGTTCGTCGACGGTGACGCGGCGGCCGCGATCAGCGATGAGATCCATGGTCTTCCTCCAGAGGTTCTATCCTTGATGCCCTCGTCATCGCGAGCGAAGCGAGCAATCCAGTATTCTGTGTATCGGGCCCTGGATTGCTTCGTCGCTTTGCTCCTCGCAATGACGCTAATTAGCGTCCTGTCCAGTTTTGCCACATGCCGAGCTCGAATACGGCAAGGTCAGAGGCCTTAAGGAGGCCGCTTGCCGTGACCATGACGTCGGTTGCGGACAGTGAATTTTTCGGCACCGGCGCGAATTCCTCACCCATCTCGCGGCGCGCGCGGTACAGCCGGCAAGCCGAAGCCATCAATGCCTGCAGGGCTTCGGCCGAAATGGTGTCGAGATTGCCGTCAGCGAGGATACGGTCGAGCGTTGCCGCAACCTGTTCCGCCTCAGAGGAAACGCCGTTGACGTGAGCTGATGCCGGCTGCACCGCGGCAACCCGGCGGCGCGCCGCGCCCTTGCGAGCCGTCTTTGCGGCACGCTTCCTGGTCGTCTTGGCAGAGACTTTCGCGGCCGTCCTGGACGGCGCTTTGGTCAGCGTTTTGGCCGCGCGCCTAGGCGACGACATAAACGTCCTCTCCCTTTTGCACGACCTTGTATCTCTTCAGCTTCATCTTGCGGTTCGACACGCATTCGCCGGTTTTCATGTCGTATTCCATACCGTGCCAGGGACAGACGAAATGCATCTCGTCCTCGGAGAAGAACAGTCCCATCGAGGTCTTGTCCGGCCGCAGCCGTTCCTCGACCTTGGCGATGGTCAGCCCCTCGCAGGCCGGCCCGCCCTGATGCAGGCAGAAATTGCTGTAGGCGTAGAACTCGCCATCGTGCCGGAAAACGCCGATCTCATTGTCGCCGACGAAAATGATGCGGCGCTCGCCGTCGTTGAATTCCGAAGTTTTCGCGACGAATTTCTCAGCCATCGGTACCCTCGCGTCTCGCCCTGCTCTTGTTATTTCAACTGCGGACCCATTTCACCGGCGATTTTCGCTTTGTTCAATTCCTAACATGAATCGATGCTCCGCGTAATGCGCATAACTCGGCACCCTGGTATGCCGTGCCGTGGTCACATCGCCCGCTCCCGACTAGGTCATCCGGTTCTCGATCTCGCCGATGTTTTCGATCCAAAGTTTCACCACGTCGCCAGCCTTCAAGAATTCGCCGCGGCCGGCGCCGACGCCGGCGGGCGTCCCGGTCATGATCAGGTCGCCGGGGTAAAGCGTCGTCCCCGCTGTGATTTCCTCGATCTGCTCGGCAAGATTGAAGATCATCCCCGATGTGTTGGAATCCTGCTTGAGCTCGCCATTAACCCACAGTTTCAGGCCGAGGTTCTGCGGATCGCCGATATCGGCAGCCGGCACGATCCACGGGCCCAGCGGGCAGGAACCGTCGAAGCTCTTGTGCTTGGTCCAGTCCCATTTGAACGGCGAGGAATCCGGCACATTCGGCCGGCGGCCGCGATCTCGGGCGGAAAGGTCGTTGCCGATCGTATAGCCGGCGACATAGGACAAGGCCTTCGCCAGCGGCACCTTCTTCGCCACCTTGCCGATGACCGCGACCAGCTCGATTTCCCAGTCCATCTGCTTGGCATAGTCGGAAATCTTCACCGGCGCGCCGGGATCGGTGAGCGTGCGGGTCGCCTTGAGGAAGTGCCAGGCCTTGAGCCCCAGTGTATGCGGATCGGGCGGCGCCGGCCGGCCTTCGCGCGCCGCCATCTCGGCGGCATGGTCGGCATAGTTGGCGCCGGCGCAAAAGATCGCCGAAGGGAAACGCACCGGCGCGAGGAACTTGGTCCGTTTCAGGGGCTGACGCTTGAGCCGGCTTTTGCCGGCTTTGGCCGCGGCCGTCTTCAGCACGCCTTCCGCGGTCTTCCAGTCCTCGAGAATGCCGAGAACGCTGGAATAGGCCGGTTTTCCGGTGAGCTTTGCCGCATCGAATACTTCTTCGCCGATAACGAGGCCGGCGCGCGGCCCCTCGCTCGAGCGATAGGTGGCAAGCTTATATCCGGCAAGCTTTCCCCCCGAACCCGACTTCCTCCCAGCCATAACCGTTAGCTCCCTTACCAATTCGAGTCCGCGAGCAAACCGCGATCTTGCGCGCTTGGCAAGCCCGGCGGAGCCCGGGCAAGCCCCCCTGCGCTCTCGCGCATGGCACCGCTCTTGAGTTCGCAATGGCCTAGTGATTGATTTGCAAATCGAGGAATACGCCAATCAGAGCAAACGCCATGATCAAGCCGCGCCGCATCGGACACGCCGTTTACGAAACGCCAGATCTCGATCGTATGATCGATTACTACACCGAAGTCGTCGGCCTCGTCCTCGCCGACCGCGAGAAAGACCGCGCTTTTCTCGCCACCCAGATCGGTCAGCTCGCCATTCAGCTCAACAAAGCCGACGTCGAGCGCGGCGTCATGCTGTCGTTCGAGGTGGCGCCCCATTCCGACTTCAAGGATCTCGCCCGCGAGCTCGAAAAGGACGGCATCAAGAGCGAATTGCGCAACGATTCGATCCCCGGCCTCGGCCAAATCCTGACCTTCAAGGACAACAAGGGCACCACGATCGCGCTGTTCAAGGAATGGAATTATCTCGGCAAGCACCTGCAGCATCATGGCGTCGGCGTCTACAAGCTCGGCCACATTGCCTGGGTCGTCGAGGATCCGAAAAAGACCGCCGAGTTCTACAGCAAGATCATGGGCTTTAAAGTGTCGGACTGGATCGGCGACTTCTTCGTCTTCATGCGCTGCAACACCGACCACCACACCGTGAACTTCATCCGCGGCACCGCGTCGAAAATGCATCACATGGCCTTCGAGCTGAAAGACTTCATCCACCTGCAGAATTCCTGCGACTTGTTCGGGCAGAAGAACATCCCGATCATCTGGGGGCCGCTGCGGCACGGGCCGGGCCACAACATCGCTACTTATCACCGCAATCCGGACGATCAGGTCATCGAACTGTTCTGCGAACTCGACCAGATGTTCGACGAGGAGCTCGGCTATTTCGAGCCGCGGCCCTGGCACCGCGACACGCCGCAGCGGCCGAAGACCTGGGAGCCTGGTAATACCAGCATCTGGGGCCCGCCGCCGACGCCGGACTTCCACCGTGCCCGCGAGGCGATGCAGGCGCAGCCGGCCGGGGCCGCGAGCCACTGATCACACAGCCGCTGCCCCCAAGAGTTCAACCGGCTTGCCGTAGAGCCAATCCATCCCGGCCATGGCGTCTTCGGGCGTGCGCCCGCCGAGCATCAGATTGCGCAATTCCTGGGCGACGCCGCCGGCGTGATAAAACTCGCCATAGATGCGCGCCATGATCTGCACGCGGCCGGTGCGCAGATAACGCGCCTGCTGATAAGCCTGGAATGCCGACGCATAGTCGCCCTTGGCAGCGACGACTTTATCGGCGAGGCAGACGGCGTCTTCGATCGACATGCAGGCGCCCTGCGCCAGATATTGCAGCATCGGATGCGCCGCATCGCCCAGGAGCGTGATGCGGCCTTTGCTCCATTCCTTGATCGGCGGCCGGTCGCATAGCACCCACATGCGCCAGCTTTCGATCTTGTCGAGCAGCATGCGCACCGGCGCGCATTTGCCGGCGAAGCGCTCGTGCAATTCCGCCGGATCGCCGAAACTGTCCCAGCCTTCCTCGTAGCGGTTCGAATGGAATACGGCGACGAGGTTGAAAAGTTCGCCGGTGCGCAGCGGATAGAGCACGAGATGCACCTTCTCGCCGGCCCAGAACGCCATGTCCTGCCAGCGGTATTCCTCGAGCACTTCGGTGCGCGGCAACACCGCGCGATAGGTGATGTGGCCGGCCGGCTTCGGCTTGCCGTCGCCGACGACGATCTGCCGGATGGTCGACCATAGCCCGTCGGCGCCGATCAAGGCCGCGCCGCGATAGGTATTGCCGCTTGCGGCCTTGACCGCGACGGCATTGCCGACCTCTTCGACATCGACCACTTTCTGCGAGGCGTCGAGCCGGATCAGCTTGGATTTGCGGCAGGCGTCGAGCAGCACGTTGAGCAGATCGGCGCGATGAATCAGCGCGTAGGGATGATGGAAACGCTTGCGGAAAGCCTCGCCCAGCGAAATGCGCGTGATCTCCGCGCCAGTCATGGAGTCGCGCATGATCAGATTATTGGGAAAGACCGCGAGCTCGCTGATCCGCGGAACCAGGCCCAAATGCTCCAGCATCCAGAAGGCGTTCGGCCCGAGCTGAATGCCGGCGCCGATTTCCTTGAATTCCGCCGCCTGCTCGATGACCTGGGACGGAATCCCCTGCCGCTCCAGCGCCAGCGCCGCGGTCAGCCCGCCGATGCCGCCGCCGACAATCAGGACCTGTTCGTTCTTCCAAGCATCATTCATTTCGCGTTTCCTCCGCGCGCATTCTAGGGTCGCGCCGCGGGCCCGTCATCCTGCCACATAAGCTGAAGAGCCCTACGCCCGGCGCAAGGCCGCGAGCACGCGTTCAGGCGTGATCGGCATCCGCGTGATCGGCACGGCGCCGAGCGGATGCAGCGCATCATTGATCGCATTCATGATGCAGCCCGGAGCGCCCGCGGTGCCAGCCTCGCCGGCGCCCTTGGCGCCGAGCTCGGAATCTTTCGTCGGCGTCACCACATGGCCGATCTCGATGTCCGGCATTTCGCCCGCCATCGGCACCAGATAGTCCATCATCGTGGCGTTGAGCATCTGGCCGGCCTCGTCATAGAGGCAGTGCTCGTAAAGCACCCCGCCGATGCCCTGCACGATGCCGCCGCGGATCTGTTCATCGACAAGCTGCGGATTGATCACCGTGCCGCAATCCTCGACGCACCAGTGCTTGAGCAGCTTCACCTCGCCGGTGCGGATATCGACCTCGACATAAGCGGTCTGGATGCCATTGGTAAAGGCGAACGGCCATTGCCGCGGCACGTAATGGCGCGTCACCATGAATTCGGCCTGGAAGCCGGGCGGCAAAGTATCGGGCCGGAAATAGACGACGCGCGCCACCTCATCCAAGCCCATGCGCTCGCGCCGCGTATCGGCGTCGACCACGATGCCCCGTTCAATATCGAGCTTCTTCGGATCGGCTTGCAGGATCGAAGCCGCTGCCGCCAGCACATTGTCGCGTAGCGCCTTGCCGGCCAGCCACGCCGCCTCGCCGCCAATGCCGGCGGCGCGCGACGCCCAGGTGCCGCCGCCATACGGCGTGTTGTCAGTGTCGCCGGTGATAACGCGCACACGCTCGATCGGCACGCCGAACGATGTGGCGACCACCTGCGCCAGAACGGATTCGGTGCCCTGCCCCTGCTCGGTGACGCCGGACTGGCAGATCACGGCCCCTGTCGCATCGAGCTTCAAGGTCGCGCCGTCCTGCGATGAGATGCGCGCGCCACCGACGCCGTAGAAGGCCGCGGAAGGATTCGTCACTTCGATGAAGGAGGCGAAGCCGATGCCGCGGTGAATGCCGCGGGCGCGCAAGTTCGCCTGTTCGGCACGCAGCGCGGCGTAATCCATCATCTTCAGAATCTTGTCGAGCGACGCGTGATGCGACAGGCCTTCGAATTTCAGGCCGGCGGCGCTGGTCGCCGGATAGGCATCATCGGCAAAGAGATTGCGCCGCCGCAGCTCGGCAGGGTCCATGCCGATCTTGACCGCAGCCTGCTCGACCAGGCCCTCGGTCACCGTGGTTGCGATCGGATGGCCCACTGCGCGGTATTGGCACATCACATTTTTGTTCTGGAAAACGACGCGCGCGCGGGCGCGATAGTTGGCGCAGGTATAGGGTCCACCGACCAGATTGACGACTTGGTTGGCCTCGATGCCGCTGGTGCGAGGATACATCGAATAGGGCCCGATGCCGGTAAGGTCGTCGATCTCGAAGGCGGTGATCGTGCCGTCGTTCTTGACGCCGATCTTGGCTTTGACGCGATGGTCGCGGGCGTGGATGTCGGTGACGAAGCTTTCCAGCCGGTCGGCCACGAATTTCACCGGCCGCTTGAGCAGCTTCGACAGCGCCACCGTCGCCATCTCGTCGGCATAGACATGCACCTTGATGCCGAACGAGCCGCCGACGTCTTTGGTCAGCACCCGCACCTGATGCTCTTCGAGCGACAGGTGCTTGGCGAAAATGTTCTGCATCATATGCGGCGCCTGCGTGCCTTGATAGACGGTCAGGCGTTGCTCGCCGGGATTCCAGTCGGCGACGATGGCGCGCGGCTCGTTGGTGACACCGGTATGGCGGCCGAAGATGAAGGTCGTTTCGACTACCGCATCAGCCGCGGCAAAATCTTTGTCGACATCGCCGACGTCGAGCACGCGCTCGAAGGCGAGATTGTCGCCGAGCTCGGGATGGATGACCGGCGTCTTCGGATCGAGCGCGGTTTCCGCATCGGTCACGCTCGGCAACACCTCATAGTCCACGGCGATCAGTGCGCAGGCGTCCTCGGCTTCGGCGCGGGTCTTTGCCACCACGGCGCAAACCGCTTCGCCCTGCCAGCAGGCGCGGTCAATGGCTATGGCATATTGCGGCGCCGACTTGATGCCTTTCAGATGCGTCAGCACGCCGATCCAGGGAGTAACGACCTTGGCGAGTTCGGCTCCGGTGATGACGGCGATCACACCGGAAGATTTTCTGGCCTCGGCGGCGTCGATGCTCTTGATCCGTGCGTGCGCATGGGGCGAGCGCACAAAGGCGGCATGGCCCATGCGCGGCAATGCGACGTCACTCACATATTGTCCGCGCCCCTGGGTCAGCCGCGCCAGATTGGGACGCGGCACCGAGCGGCCGATATAGGAATTGGGCCGATCGAGCGCGGTAAGGCCGGACGGCTGGTCGACGGCGATTTTCATGCCCCCGCGCCGCGTCCTACAAGAACCGCGTCGGCCAGTTCAGCGTCCGCCACATATGCGCCGAGGGTGAATTGTCGAAGCCGAGCCCCTCCTTCGGCTGCCGGAAATTGCGGCCGATGATGTCGACGAAGTCGTCGAGATCGACCTTGGCATTCGGGTCGAACGAATAGACGTCATTCACCGTGATCAGGCGCGAGGTCATGTACCATTTGTGGTTTCGCGCACGCTCGTATTCGGCGACGATATAGGGCTCAGGCTTATAATCAGCGCCGAAATATTTGATGTAGGCTTCCGGGTAACCGTAGCCGACCGAGAGATCGGGGAAGAACCGCAGCGCCTGATGCATGCGGATCGCCCAGCTCACCTCCTCGTCGACGTAAGGCTCAATCATCTGCGCGCCCCAATAGCCGTGGTCGCAGCGGATGAAGCCGACGACGGCGATGTCGTGAAGAAGGCAGGCGAGAATGACCTTCTCGCTGTGGCCGGCTTTCAAGGCGAGCGCGGCGCTCTGCAACAGATGATTGGTCGAAGCGAAGCGGTGCTTCATGAAATCGATCAGCGTCGGCTTTTCCGGCAATGGCGGCAGCCGCGGATCGGCGCCCATCAGGAAAACCTTGCCTGGATGGGCCGCTTGCAGCTCCGGGCCCGTCGGCATCGCGACTTTGCCGTCGGCCAGATAGAACAGCGACGATTTTGTCGCGATGCGCTCGTTGAGCTCGTTCATCATCTTTTCTTCGAGCTCGTCGGCGCGTTCCGACAAGGTCATCGGATTGTGGTGTTCGTTCATGGGGAACCTGCCTTTTCCGCCCGCGTGAGGGCCACGGATTCGATGGCGTCGACAATCGCCTGGTACCCAGTACAGCGGCAGTAATTGCCGGAGAGATGATCGCGAATGATATCACGAGACGGCGTCCCGCCGCGCGCCAAAAGCGCTTGCGCGCCGATCAACATGCCGGGAGTGCAGAAACCGCATTGTAGCGCATTGCGCCGCTGAAACGCCTCCTGCAGATCGGCGATGCGGCCCGAATCGGAAATGCCTTCGATGGTCTCAACCTCGGCGCCGTCGCACTGCACCGCCAGCACCAGGCAGCCGCGCACCACGTCACCATCCACCAGCACGGTGCAAGCGCCGCAGACGCCATGCTCACAGCCGATATGGCTGCCGGTCAGACCAAGGTCGTCGCGCAGAAAATCGACGAGCGTCTTGCGGGCTTCGACGCGCTCGCGCACGTCTTCACCGTTGACGCGGATAGAGACGTCGAGCTGGCGTTCTCCCATGACCCATCCGGGCTGTTGTTGTCCTCGCGCTCCATAGCATCACAACAACAGCGTCTTAGGCAACCTGCCCGCTGACAATGCCGCGCACAATGTCGATGGCGCGGCGCAACAAAGTCTGTGAGGCCTCAAGCGTTCGGAAGGCGGCATGGGCCGACAGCGTCACGTTCTGCATCCGCGCCAATGGGTGATCGGGCGTCAGCGGCTCGGCATGAAACACATCAAGCCCGGCATGGCGGATTTGTCCGGACCGCAGGGCCGCGATGAAGGCATCCTCGTCAACGAGCGCGCCGCGCGCCGTATTGACGAAGACGACGCCGCGCTTCATGCGCGCAAATTGCGCCGGCCCCAGGAAACCGCGGGTTTCGTCGCTCAGCGTCAGGTTCATCGAGATCACGTCGGAACGCTGCAGGAGCTCATCGAGCGGCACCAGCGGCGCGTTGGGCCGCGGCGAGCGATTCCAGGCGATCACCTTCATGCCGAGCCCCTGCCCGATCCGCAGGACTTCAGCGCCGATACCACCGAGCCCGATGACTCCAAGGGTCTTGCCGAGCAGCTGCACGCCGCCATGCGGCACCCAGGTTCCGGCGCGCACTTCGCGGTCCATGGCGGCGATGTCGCGACACGCGGCGAACATCAGCGCAATGGCGTGCTCGGCGACCGCGGTGTCGCCGTAATTGCGGATGGTGTGGACCTTGATGCCGCGCGCAGCGAGCTCTTCAACATTCATGTAGCTCGCCGCGCCGGTGCCGAGAAACACGACGTGCTTGAGCGCGTCGCATTTGTCGATCAGTTCGGTCGGCAGATAGGAATGATCGTCGACGCAGATGGCATAGCCCTCGAGCACCGCCGGCAGATCGGGAAGCGCATACGGCTTGCGGTTGACCTCGATCGGCGGATCGCCCGGACGGGTCACGCTCTCCCACACCGGCGCGAGCTGGTCGTTGCAGTCGATAAAGAGCGATTTCATTGTCTTTCCCAGGAAGAGGGAGATCGGCGTTGACGGTAAGATCGCCGACTTCTAACACATCGTCCGAATCGCGGAAGATGGCTTGACAGGCGCCTTCGCGTTGAGAGGTTTTTGACATGCGTTTAGCAAGCTACGCGCTGCGTGGCCGGCCGAGTTTCGGTGCCGTGAACGGCGACGGCATCGTCGACCTGCGGCCCCGGCTGCACAAGTTCCACAACCTGAGCGAAGTCTTCCGTGCGCAGGCGCTCGACGACGCGCGCGCTGCGTCCGAGGGCGTGCGTCCCGACGTTCCGCTCGACGAAGTCGAATTGCTGCCGCCGCTGTCGCAGCCGGAAAAGATCCTCTGCATCGGCATCAATTATGCCAATCGCGCCCAGGATTATAATGTCACCAACAATCCGAAATATCCGAGCATGTTCTTCCGCGCGCCGAACTCTTTGGTTGGCTCGGGGCAGAACCTGACCGTGCCGAAGGTCTCCGAGCAACTCGACTATGAGGGCGAGATCGCCGTCGTGATCGCCCGCGATTGCAAGCACGTGCCGAAGGAGCAGGCGCTTGAGGTGATCGCCGGCATTACGTTGTGCAATGAAGGCACGATCCGCGACTGGACGCGGCACGGCCAATTCAACGTCACCCAAGGCAAGAATTTCGACGCTTCCGGCAGCATCGGGCCGTGGATTGTCACCGACGTCGATCTGTCAAAGCCGCTGCACCTGCTTACCCGCAAGAACGGCGAAGTGACCCAGGAAGATTCCACAGCGAACATGATCTTCTCGTTCGGCGACCTCATCGCCTATGTGACGACCTTCATGACGCTGAAAGCCGGCGACGTGATCTGCACCGGCACGCCGGTGAAGAAGGTCAAGTCCGATCCGCCGGTCTGGCTCAAGCCCGGCGACACGATCGAAGTGGAGTGCCCCGAAATCGGCATGCTGCGCAACTCCGTGGCGGCGGAAGCGTGAGCATGAGCCCGCACGCCGCCTGTGTCGTCGGCTGGCCGATCAGCCATTCGCGCTCGCCGCTCATCCACAATTACTGGCTGAAGCATTACGGCATTGCCGGCGCCTATCGCAGCGAAGCGGTGCCGCCGGAGAAATTCGCTGCCTTCGTGAAATCGCTGCCGGCGCACGGTTATGTCGGCGCCAATGTCACAGTGCCGCACAAGGAAGTCGCGCTTGCCTGTTCGGCGCCTGACGAGCGCGCGCGCGCGGTCGGCGCCGCTAACACATTATGGCTGGACGCGACCGGCCAATTGCGCTCGACCAATACTGATGTCGAGGGATTTCTTGGCAACCTCGACGCCTGCGCGCCGGATTGGTCTGACGGTTTACGCAGGGCCGTCGTACTCGGCGCCGGCGGCGCGGCACGCGCTGTGGTCTATGCGCTCATCGAACGCGGCATAACTGACATTGCTGTCATCAATCGCAGCCGCGATCGTGCGGAGGCGTTGCGGCAACGGCTTTCCGCCGGCCTTCGCGTCCTGTCCTGGGACGAGCGCGACCTGGCGCTTGGCGATGCGGACCTTCTCGTCAACACCACGACGCTTGGCATGTACGGCCAGCCCGAGCTTGCGCTCGCGGTGGAGCGGCTGCCGGCTCACGCCATCGTGAGCGACCTCGTTTATGTACCGCTGTTGACACCGCTTCTCGCCGCAGCCAAGGCGCGTCGATTGCGCAGCTCCGATGGGCTCGGCATGCTGTTGCATCAAGCAGTCCGCGGTTTCGCACTCTGGTTCGGGCAAAAGCCCGAAGTGACCCCGGAATTACGGGCGCTGGTGGAAGCCGATCTCAGCGCCCGATGAGTTCTTCCGAGAAACCAGGTCCGCTTGTCGGGACCATGCGTTAAATCGCAATAGCCGTCGGAATAAGTTGTACAATCCTGGGGTTTCACCCCCGGTTGGGGGCGCCACGCGCATGGAATGTTAGGTGCCAATGTTAGGTGCCCATGTTAGGTGCCCATGTGACCGGGAGAACGACGATGATGACACGTAGGTTGATTGCCGCCTCAAGCTTGGCCTTGCTCTTGGCGACATCGGTCGCCGTTGCGCAAAACCCGGCTCCCCCGGTCCGCGTGCGCGGCACGATCGAAAAAGTTGACGGTCAGACGCTCACCGCGAAATTGCGTGATGGAACGGAAGCCACCGTGAAGCTCGCCGATAACGCGCGTGTCACCGCCATGGTCAAGGCCACGCTGGCCGACATTAAGGTCGGCTCCTTCATCGGAGTCACAGGCATGCCGCAGCCGGACGGCAGCCAGAAGGCCATCGGGCTCCATATATTCATGGACAGTCAGCGCGCCGTGGTGCCAGCGCGCTTCTTGCCGTGGGACCGCCAGCCCGGCAGCACGATGACCAATGCCGATGTGCAATCCACCGTCGCCGGCGTCGACGGCCAGACCATGACGGTCAAATATGCCGACGGCGAGAAGAAAATCATCGTTCCTCCCAATACGCCCGTCGTTGCATACGCTCCGGGCAATGCCAGCGATCTCAAGCCGGGGGCGCAATTCATCATCATGGCGGCACAGAAAAATCCCGACGGCACGCTGACCGCACCTGCGATAAATATCGGTCGCGACGGTGCGGCGCCGCCGATGTGAATGAAAAGGGACTTACGGATATGAATGCCGGAAAATTGCTGACCGGTGTTGCTGCCTTTGCTGCGCTGTCTGTTGTTCCGGTCCTGGCGCAGCAATCGCAACGTGTCCGCGGTACGATCGAAAGCGTCGAGAACTCCGCGATCACCGTCAAGCCGTCCGAAGGTCCGGACCTGACGATCAAGCTCGCTGATAATGTCCAGGTGTTCGGCGTCGTGCGAGCCAAGCTCGCCGACATCAAGGTCGGCGACTATGTCGGCGTTGGCGCCATGCCGCAACCGGACGGTTCGCAGAAAGCCATTCAGGTCATGATCTTTGCCGAGTCACAGCGGGGCACCGGCGAGGGATTCCGTCCCTGGGATCGTCCCGGCACGACCATGACCAATGGCACGGTGAACACGACCGCCGCCGGCGTCGATGGCCAGACTCTCACGGTGAAATACCAGGACGGCGAACAGAAAATCATCGTCAGCCCGGATGCGACGATCCGCGCCTATGTGGTCACAGACAAATCCGAACTGAAGCCGGGCGCGCATATCGCCATCGTGCGCGCCGACAAGGCGGCCGACGGAACGCTGTCGACGGCGCGGGTCAATGTCGGCCGCGACGGAGTCGTGCCGCAGTGACTTTCAACCGGTGTGGCTTTTCGGCACCGAAGTTCGCACCAACGCACCGCGCGGCGAACTTGGAAAGCGGCAGGCCGGCGGTCAGCGCCAATGACGATTGCAGTGGCGGTGGAAGTTGTTGTCGGTCCAGCAATGGCCCCTGCTGATCGACGGGCCCCAGAACGGCCTGCCCCACACGGCACCGACGACGCCGCCGACCACGGCCCCGGGCGGGCCTGCGACAAGAAGTCCCGTGCCGGCGCCGGCCGCGGCACCAACCATATCGGCGCGCGCGCTCGAAGCCGCCATCGCACTCGCAAAGATCGCAGTCGCCATCAGAAGCTTACGCATGATACTGGCCTTTCCACCCGTCACAGCGCAGTTACAAGCGCGCTAGATCTGAAAAGTTCCTAGCACGCGATACCTTTTCATAAGGTTGACGCACGGAAACCACACCGGCTCCGAACACGGTATTCCTGTGCCTACATAGCGGCAATTACGCGGCGATCGATTTCGTCCACCCTATTGACCCCCATCAGCGCCATGGTGGTGAGAAGCTCGTTGCGCATGATCTCGATGGCGCGCGCCACGCCCGCCTGACCGCCGGCGCCGAGCCCATAGATGTAAGCCCGTCCGCTCATGCACGAATGCGCGCCGAGCGCCAGCGCACGGGCGATGTCCTGGCCCGAGCGGATGCCGCCGTCGAACATCACTTCAAGCTGCGAGCCCACGGCGTCCGCGATCGGCGGCAGTACCGAGATCGACGACGACGCGCCGTCGAGCTGCCGGCCGCCGTGGTTGGAGACGACAATTGCGCTCGCGCCGCTCGTTGCAGCGATGCGCGCATCTTCAACATCGAGAATGCCTTTGAGGATCAGCTTGCCAGGCCAGATGCTGCGGACCCAGTCGACGTCTTTCCAGTTCAAGGTTGCGTCGAACTGCTCGGAAATCCATTTCGACAGCACGGTCACGCCGTCCATGCCCGGATAATGGCCGGCGATATTACCGAAGGTCTTGCGCCTGCCGCGCAAGACGCTCAGTGCCCAGGCCGGCTTGGTGGCGATGTCGATCACATTCTTCAGACGGATCTGCGGCGGCACGCTCATGCCGTTCTTGATGTCTCTGTGGCGCTGGCCGATGACCTGCAGATCGACAGTGAGCACAAGCGCGCTGCATTTGGCCGCCGCGGCGCGCTCGATCAGCGCACGGATGAAGCCGCGGTCCTTCATCACATAGAGCTGAAACCAGAACGGCTTGTCGACGGCCGCGGCGACGTCCTCGATCGAACAGATCGACATGGTCGACAGCGTGAAAGGAATGCCCGCCGCCTGCGCCGCGCGGCAGGCGAGAATCTCGCCGTCGCCATGCTGCATGCCGCACAGTCCGATCGGCGCCAGCGCAAGGGGCATGGAGGCCGGCTCGCCGAGGATCGCGGTCTTGGCCGAGCGATTGGAGACGTCGAACAGGATGCGCTGCCGCAGCCTGATGCGCTCGAGATCGGCGCGGTTGGCGGCGAGCGTCTGTTCGGCATAGGAGCCCGATTCGGCATAGTCGATGAAGGCGCGCGGCACCTTGCGGTGGGCGGCCTGCCGCAGGTCCTCGATGCAGGTCATGGTTCGCATAGTGCAGATCCCAGCTTTAGATCCGAATTTTAGCATATTGCGCAGCCGGTTCTGCCCCATAGCGACCAAGTTGCGATTTTGCTGCGCTGCCAAAGTTGCGGCAAAAAATCACGATGGAACCGCTGGCAGAACCGCGCGTTATTCACATGCGTCGACTTTTGCGGCTGGCGGTATCGCCGGCCGAAAATGTCATCGGACAGCGGCCTTGCAGGAAACGCTTACAATGGATCCATGGACTAAGCCTCGCTTCCGCCACATCGCCTATGCCGGCTTCGAGGATACCGGGCGCGCCGAACAGGAAGCCAAGCGCCGCCAGCGAGAAGAGAGACAGGCGAGGGAAGCCAGAATCCAGGCTGAGCTCGATGAGGCGCTGGAACTCGGGCTCGAGGAGACCTTTCCCGGCTCCGACCCGATTTCCGTGGTTCAGCCGCCGCCGACTATCTACGACAAACCCACGCGCTGAGCCGGTCCCGCGAGATTCCACGTTCTTTGCCGTAAGCCATTGACGTCCAAAGGGCTTACGCTAAATGAATTCTTACCCGTGGAGGTAAGATTACCCAATATTTTTTGAAGCGGCGAAGACCCATAACGGGCTAATATCGCCGACCGGATTGTTAGGCGTGGGGCCCAGCTGATGGTTCGCAAATATTTCGGGACGGACGGCATCCGTGGTCTCGCCAACGGCGTGATCACGCCAGAACTGGCGTTGCGGGTGGGCCAAGCCACCGGCCTCATTTTCCGCCGCGGCGAACATCGCCACCGTGTCGTCATCGGCAAGGACACTCGCCTCTCCGGCTATATGATCGAGACCGCACTTGTGGCGGGCTTCACCTCCGTGGGCATGGACGTGCTCCTCCTCGGCCCGATCCCCACCCCAGCCGTCGCCATGCTGACGCGCTCGATGCGCGCCGATCTCGGCGTGATGATTTCGGCCTCCCACAACCCGTTCGACGACAACGGCATCAAGCTGTTCGGGCCGGACGGCTACAAGCTGTCCGACGAAGTCGAGCAGAAGATCGAGACGCTGATCGATGCCGATAAGGTCAAGCAATTGGCCAAAAGCGCCGAGCTCGGCCGCGCCAAGCGCATCGACGGCGTGCACGATCGCTATATCGAATTCGCCAAGCGTACCATGCCGCGCAACCTGTCGCTCGACGGCCTGCGCGTCGTCATCGATTGCGCCAATGGCGCTGCCTATCGTGTCGCGCCCGAAGCGCTATGGGAGCTCGGTGCCGACGTCGTCACGATCGGCGTCGAACCGGACGGCTTCAACATCAATCGCGAATGCGGCTCGACTGCGCCTGAAGCGCTGTGCCGCAAGGTGCGCGAAATGCGCGCGGATGTCGGCATCGCGCTCGACGGAGACGCCGACCGCGTCGTCATCGCCGATGAGAACGGCCATCTGGTCGACGGCGATCAGTTGCTCGCCGTAATCGCCGAGAGCTGGGCCGAGGACCGCCTTCTGACCAAGCCTGGCATCGTCGGCACGGTGATGAGCAATCTCGGCCTCGAACGGCATCTGCAATCGCTGAAACTGTCGCTCGTGCGCACCCCGGTCGGCGACCGCTACGTGCTCGAGCACATGCGTGAGCACGGCTATAACGTCGGCGGCGAGCAGTCCGGACACATTATTCTCTCGAATTACACCACCACAGGCGACGGCTTCATCGCCGCGCTGCAACTCCTTGCCGTGGTGAAGAAAAAGAACAAACCGGTGTCGGAAGTCTGCCACCGCTTCGAGCCGCTGCCGCAGGTGTTGCGCAACGTGCGCTACCGCAGCGGCAAGCCACTCGAACTCACTCCGGTGCGCTCCGCCATTGCCGACGGCGAAAGCAAGCTCAACGGCCACGGCCGTCTCGTTATCCGCCCGTCCGGCACCGAGCCGGTGATCCGCATCATGGGCGAAGGCGACGACAAGGCGATGGTCGAGGAAGTCGTCGACGGCATCGCCGAAGTGCTCGCCGCTCACGCGGCATAATCTTCCTTTCCTGCCTCGCTGCCGCGGGCCGGGTTGCAGGCTCCGCGCTTAAGCCGCGTTGGCGCTCTCGATGCCGTCAAGCTCCCTGATCGCATCGTCCGGCAGCGCGCATTCGGCCGCGGCGAGGTTTTCGCGCAAGTGCGCGACCGACGATGTGCCCGGGATGAGCAGGATGTTCGGCGCGCGGCGCAACAGCCAGGCGAGCGCAACCTGCATCGGAGTGGCGCGAAGACGGCGGGCGACATCGGACAAGGTCGACGATTGCAGCGGTGTGAAGCCGCCGAGCGGAAAGAACGGCACATAGGCGATGCCGTCGCGGGCAAGGTCGTCGATCAGGCCGTCGTCGGCGCGATGCGCCAGATTGTGCAGGTTTTGGACACAGGCGATCTCGCAGATGCGGCGGCCTTCCGCGATCTGTGCCGGCGTGACATTGCTCAGCCCGATATGCCGCACCAAGCCCTTTTGCTGCAATTCGGCCAGCACGCTGAGCGGCGCCTCGATCGACCCTTCGGCGGGCTCATGGATGGCGAACATGCTGCGAAGGTTGACCACTTCGAGAACATCGAGGCCGAGATTGCGGAGATTGTCATGAACCGCCTGCGTAAGCTCCGCCGGCGAGAACGCCGGCAGCCATGATCCGTCTTCGCCGCGCCGGGCGCTGATCTTGGTGACGATGACGAGATCGTCCGGGTACGGATGCAGCGCCTCGCGGATCAGCTGATTGGTGATGTGCGGACCATAAAAATCGCTGGTGTCGATGTGGTTCACGCCATTCGCCACCGCTTCGCGCAGCACAGCAAGCGCGGCACCGCGATCCTTGGGCGGCCCGAACACGCCGGGGCCCGCCAGCTGCATGGCGCCGTAGCCGAGCCGCTTCACAGTACGGTCGCCGAGCCTATAGGCGCCGGATTGGTCGATGCTGGACATTTGAAATCCATCTCCTCTCGGTGAGCCAGCAAACTAGGCCTTGCTCCATCGTTCGATAACGATGCACAATCCGCACGGGCTGTACGATATTGCGAACAGTGAAAGTCGAGCTCAGCGATCTGAATGCTTTCGTTGCCGTGGCGCGCGCCGGGGGCTTTCGCGACGGCGCGCGAGCCAGTGGGACGAGCGCGTCCGGAATCAGCGAGGCGGTGCGCCGGCTCGAAGCCCAGCTCGGCGTGCGGCTCCTGCATCGAACGACGCGCAGCGTCGTGCCGACCGAGGCTGGCCAGCGCCTGCTCGACCGGCTCGGCCCGGCCTTGAGCGAGGTCGAAGCGGCGCTCGATGTGGTGAACAGTTTTCGCGACCGGCCGGCCGGCACGCTGCGGCTCAACGTCCCGGTCAGCGCGGTGCGGCTGGTCCTCCCTGCGATCGTGCCGCCGTTTCTCGCCGCCTATCCGGACATCAAGCTCGAAGTGATCGCCGAAGATAGTTTCGTCGACGTGCTGGCGGCCGGCTGTGACGCCGGCATCCGTTTCGACGAGCGGCTGGAGCAGGACATGATCGCGGTGCCGATCGGACCACGCGTGCTGCGTTTTGCGGCCGCTGCCGCGCCGGCTTATCTCGACCGCCACGGCCGTCCCGCGCATCCGCGCGACCTGCTCGGTCACGCCTGCCTGCGCGGCCGCTTCTCAAGCGGGACAATGCCGCTGTGGGAGTTCGAGCGCGACGGCGAAGTGGTGCACGTAGACCCGACGGGGCCGCTTCTTGTCGGCATCGGCGGGGCGAGCGACCTTGCGGTCGAAGCCGCCGTCGCCGGTACCGGCATCGTCTACATCTTCGAGGACTGGCTGCGCCCCTACTTTAAGAGCGGAGCGCTCGAAGCCGTGCTTGAGCCATGGTGGCTGCGCTTTCCGGGAATGTTCCTTTATTATCCCGGACGACGTCTTGTGCCGGCGCCGCTGCGCGCCTTCGTGGATTTCATCAAAAATTTGAATCCGGGCATCAGTGCGCTGCCGACGCGAGCGACGAGCGCTGCACGACCGCACTGAAGCGCGCTAGGTCCGCCCCTTCAAAAACTGCGCAAAGGCCTTCAGCGTGGTCTCCGAGACATAATGCTCGATGCCTTCGGCGTCGGCCTCCGCGGCTTCGCTCGGCACGCCAAGCGCGCGAAGCAGATCGACCACCAACCGGTGGCGCGCACGCACGCGATGAGCGAGCGCCTGCCCCTTCTCGGTGAGGAACACCCCGCGATAGGGCCGCGCAGTGGCCAGACCCGCGCGTTTGACGCGGGCAATGGTCTTGATCGCCGTGGCATGGGACACGCCGAGCCGGCGGGCGATATCGGTCGGCCGCGCCTCGCCCTCGCTTTCGAGCAGATCGGCGATCAGCTCGACATAATCCTCAAGCAGCGCGGTCGATTGCGCCGTCCGCGTCTTGCCGAAACGGCGGGCTTGGGTGCCTTCAGCGGGAAGCTTGGCCATTGCGGCCTGATAAGGAGGATTCGGCTGGGTCACCGCCGGGCAAGAACATATTTTTCGTACCGTGTCAAATTGTAGCCTTGGCTACATAGTACAGCACTTGACGCAGCGGGCCGCGGCACCCATACTGTAGCCCATGCTACATTTTGGTGTCATGATCCGATGAGACCGCCGGATCTGAGCAATCCTGTATTGCGCGCCCCAGCCGGCCGCCGGGCCTCGCTGACCGAACGCACCGTCGCCGCGGCCAGCCGGGCGCTGGCGGGTGAAAGAGGCAGCCCGCGGACAATGCTCGCCTTCGGCGGACCCGCGGTGATCGCCTCGATCGCCTATATGGATCCCGGCAATTTCGCCACCAACATCCAGGCCGGCGCGAAATACGGCTATGGGCTCCTCTGGGTCGTCCTGGTCGCCAATGTGATCGCCATGCTGTTCCAGGCCCTGTCGGCCAAGCTCGGTATCGTCACCGGCAAGAACCTCGCGGAAATGTGCCGCGATCACTTTCCGCAACCGGTCGTCTGGATCATGTGGGCGATCAGCGAAGTCGCAGCCATGGCGACTGATCTGGCCGAATTTCTCGGCGGCGCCATCGGGCTGTCGTTGTTGTTCCACATGCCGCTCTTCGCCGGCATGGTTGTGACCGCGATCGTGACCTATGGCCTTCTAACCTGCGAGCGATACGGCTTTCGTCCGCTCGAACTGATCATCGGCGCCATCGTCGGCATCATCTGTCTTTGCTATCTCGCCGAAATGTTCATTGCGCCGGTCGACTGGGCGGCCGCGGCCTACCACACTGTTGTGCCGCAGATCGCCGACGCCGAGGCGCTGTTGCTTGCGGTCGGCATTATCGGCGCGACCGTGATGCCGCACGCGATCTATCTGCATTCCGGCCTAACGCAGGCGCGCATTCCGGTCCGCAACGACAGCGACCGGCGCATGGTGCTGCGCTTTTCCAATCGCGAGGTCGTCATCGCCCTCGCGGTTGCCGGCTTGGTCAACATGGCCATGGTGATGATGGCATCAAGCGCCTTCCATGCCGGTCATCCTGAAGTGGCGCAGATCGAAACCGCCTATCATACGCTGACGCCGCTTCTCGGCGTCTGGGCCGCCGGCATCTTTCTGGTGTCGCTGATCGCCTCGGGCGTCTCCTCCTCCACGGTCGGCACCATGGCCGGGCAGATGATCATGCAGGGGTTTGTCGGCTTTCGCATCCCGATCTGGTTGCGCCGGCTGGTCACCATGGTGCCGGCCTTCGTGGTCGTTGCGCTCGGGGCCGACGCCACCAATGCGCTGGTGATGAGCCAGGTGGTTCTCAGTATCGCGTTACCGTTGCCGATGATCTCACTGATCATCTTCACCAACAGAACCGACATCATGGGCACATTCGCCAACAACAAATTGACGCGCGCCGCCGCGGTCATCGCGACGGCCCTGGTGCTGGTCCTCAATATTCTGCTGATTAAAGAGAGCTTCTAAAGCTCGGCGAAGAGTTGCCGGGATCGCCCGCCCGGACTGCCCTGGTGCAATCCGGGTCATTCGCTCGCTCGATCATCGCTTCGCGGTACTTCGGTACCGCGCCGTGCTTACATCGTTTTCAGATTTTCGGCCGCCGATTTACCGGTCTTGCGATCCGTCACGACTTCGAAGGACACGCGTTGGCCTTCCCTCAGTTCACGCAGGCCGGCGCGTTCGACGGCGCTGATATGGACGAAAACGTCCTTGCCGCCGCCTTCGGGCTGGATAAAGCCATAACCCTTCTGCGCGTTGAACCACTTCACGGTACCGTTATTCACGGGTATCTCCTCATAGGCATGTCAGTTCGTAGGCATAACGATATGAGCCGCGCAAAATTGCTCGGCTCGGTTCAATCGAGATTTTGGTGAGAGATCGTCAGTCAGGCGCGGTTTCAGTTCGCTGCTAGGCCAAGTCATTCTGGCCGAAAACTCGATGCATGTATTTAACCGCAATGCAAATTGTTCTGCAAGGTGCCGATGCGAGCTTTATGACACGCTCTCGAAAGCGCAACTGAATTAAAAGATCAGTTGCCAATAAATTATTCATTCACCGCAATCACATCGCCGCCATGCCGTGCCGATTCGACGAGCGCATCGAATACCGCCATGCCGTGCAGCACGTCGGCGATCGGCACCTGATAGGAATTTCCATCGCGGATGGTGCGCGCGAACGCGTTCATCTGCGCATGCAACATGTCGAAACCTGAAAATTCCAAAACTTCATCGGGCGGCGCGGTGACCAGTCCGGCGGGCGCTGCGGTCGAAGCCGGCGTGAAGCGAAACTGTGAGAGATCGGCGCGCGTGATTTCGCCAATACCATTGGTGCCATAGGCCGCGAACGAGAAATTGGTTGCGGTCGCGACCGAACAAAAAATCGATCCCGTCGCGCCGCCGACAAAGCGCAACAGCGCCGTCGTGGTGTCGTCGGAGGAGCCGGGATAATTGCGCGCGGTGATGGCGCGCACATCGCGCACCCTGCCGGCGAACTCGATCATGTGATCGAGCGCATGCATGCCAACTGCGGTGAAGGCGCCGCCCGGCGCTTCTTCGGGCGCCGCGCGCCAATTGCCGGGCGCAATGAATTGCGCCGTCGAGGTCGTGTGCTGGGCGACCAGCGCCATGACGCCGCCGAGCCGGCCGTCGGCCATACGCGCGCGCAATTCGCCGATGCTCGGGTGAAAACGCCGCGTGAAGCCGACGGCAAGGATCAAACCGGCTCGCTCTGCGGCATCGGCAACCGCGCGGGCGCTCTTGAGATCGAGCGTCAGCGGCTTTTCGACAAAGACGTGCTTCCTTGCAGCAATGGCGGCGAGCGCCTGCGCCTGATGCTGGCTATGCGGCGTGGCGAGAACCACCGCGTCGACGTCTGGATCGCGCAGAATCTCATCGTAGCTGTCGACCAGCGTGATCGCTTTTTCGCGGCAAAAGGCCTCGGCGCTGGCGCGGGTCCGCGTCATGCCGACGACGAAATGCAGGTCGCTTGGACTTCCGCTTTTGGCTTGGCCGGTCGCGGCATTGACCAGCGCCTTGCCCCAACGGCCAAGGCCGACGATCGCGGCTCGGATCATGGCGCGTGACATCGACGCCGGGCGCGTGCCCCGGAAAAAAGCCTACCCTGGGACTCGATCCGGGGACGGGGACCGGCTTTCCGACCAAGCCATGAGCGAAACAGAAGTCGCGAAGGAGCAATCCGAGCCATCGCTGACCATAACACACTTATTGCACCTGCTATTCCGCTGCCCACTTGCTCGAGGGCGGCGCCAATGCAACAACGCGGCGCTTCAAGTTGTCGTGCCCAAACGGAGGAATTCGGCCATGCGGATCGTCACGCTCGAAGAGCATTTTTCAGTACCTGCGGTGGCGAGCCGCATTGCCAAGGACGTGATCCACAAGCGCGGTTTCCGGCCGCGCAACATCACGCCGGGCGCGCCCAATCCAATCGAGCTGTTGCCGGAATTCGCCGAGAAGCGGCTCAAATCGATGGATGCCGCCGGCATTAGCGTGCAGGTGCTGTCGAATGCCGGTCCCGGCCCCGATCTCATTCCAGGCCCCGACGGCGTCGCCGCGGCGAAAGAGGTCAACGATCACCTCGCCAAGGAAATCTCGCGCCATCCCGACCGCTTCAAAGGCTTCGCCTGCCTGCCGCTGCAAAGCCCGGATGCCTGCCCAGTCGAGCTCAAGCGCGCGGTGAAGGATCTCGGCTTTCTCGGCGCCATGGTCAACGGCACCACCGAGGGCCGCTTCCTCGATCATCCGAGCTATGACGGCCTGCTTGCGGCCGCCGTCGAGCTCGACGTGCCGATCTATATCCATCCGCACATTCCGCCGGAGCCGGTGCGCACCGCTTATTTCTCCGATCTGCCCGACGGCCCGGCCCGCGTGCTCGAGACTGCCGGCTGGGGCTGGCACTCCGAAACCGCCGTGCATGTGCTGCGCATGGTGATCGCCGGCACATTCGACAAGCATCCGAAGCTGAAAGTCATCATCGGCCATATGGGCGAGATGATCCCGATGATGATGGCGCGCTTCGACAAGGTATTTCAGCACGACATCGGCCATCTGAAGCGGCCGGTCTCGCAGACCATCCTGGATCAGGTCTGGATCACGACCTCTGGCATTTTCGATCAGCCGCCGTTTCTCTGCGCGCTGCAGATTTTCGGCATCGACCGCATCCTGTTCTCGGTCGATTATCCGTTTGCGCCGGACGCGGCAGGGCGGAAATTCCTCGACAATGTCGCACTGCCGCCGGCTGAGAAGGCCAAGCTCGCGCACGGCAATGCGGATGCACTGCTCAAGCTCAAACCCGGCAAATAGCCCGGCAAGTAAATTCGCAAGTTATCGCGAGGGACTGCGCGGACATTATATAGAGTGTTCGCGCGGTCCATTTGCGCTACGTGTTGACCCTGATCGGTGTTCGTCCGAATTGTGCGGCTGAGGTCGGCGCGCATAGCACACGCGAGTGCAAACCGAAATCGATGGCGATCAATCCTGCGAGTGCCCTCTCTGCAGCCAGCCGATAAAGCTCGTCCGCCGGCGGCCCAAAATGGGCCCGGCATCCGAATTGCTCATGTTCTACTGCCGCGACCGCAATGACATCGACTGCGCCGGCTGGCGCCAAAGCCCGCTCCGCCACGGCATGGCACTCAATCATGGCACTGAATTAAGAACAGGCCGCACGGGGAATACAGCAAGGGCGTACGGAGAAAGAGACCGCCGGCTACGGCTTCTTTATTTATTCGTGGCTTCCTGAAAGCGGTGCTGGCATGGCGCTCCCTACGGGAATCGAACCCGTGTTTCAGCCTTGAGAGGGCCGCGTCCTAGACCGCTAGACGAAGGGAGCTTGCCGGTACGGTCTCCGAAATAGCCGCGATAGCTCGCCAGCGCAAGCATATCGCCCTATCACGGCTCATTGGTGAAGCGCAGATGACCGGATTCCTTCATGGTCTTGAGGTCGAAAACCCGCATCTCACTGACTCCGTTATTGTCGATCATCACCGCCACGCGCCCTCCGGAACCGGCCATCGACACGATCCGCGCGCCTTTCGGCAGCGCGATGGTGTCCTCGATCGGCGGCGCGCCGGCGCTATAAATCCGGTAGCCGATGACGGTCACCACAGCGGCGATTGCCAGCACGGTGGTGAGAGCCGATATCAGCATCATGGTGCGAGCGCGCGCGACCAGGCCAGCCGCCTGGGATTCGGTCGTCTCGCTCTTGGTTGTTAGATTGGCCGTAAGACCGCTCCGTGCTTTACTCGATAGATTGTTCATGACGCCCCCCGCTTCCACGCCGACACGTGACGCCCAAGGGTCGGCAATGCGAACTGCAGTCAGGGTCGCCGCAGATGAGGCGGGCAACCGGCTCGACCGTGTCCTTGCTCGTCACATCGGCGAACTTTCCCGCTCGCGGCTCAAGCTCCTGATTGAGGCGGGCGCGGTCACGGTTGACGGGGAGACGATCCGCGATCCGAGCCATCACGTCAATTCCGGCGCAACGCTCGTGGTTGACGTGCCGGAGGCGCAGCCGGCAAAGCCTGCACCCGAGCCTATTCCGCTGCGCGTCATTTATGAGGATGACGATATCATCGTCATCGATAAACCCCGCAATTTAGTGGTTCATCCGGCCGCCGGCCACTGGACAGGGACGCTGGTTAACGCGCTCATTGCGCACTGCGGCGACAGCCTATCGGGCATCGGCGGTGAGCGCCGGCCCGGGATCGTGCACCGGCTCGACAAGGATACGACCGGGGTGATGGTGGTGGCGAAAAACGACCGCGCCCACCGCAAGCTCGCGGCACAATTCGCCGACCATGGCAAAAGCGGCGAGCCGTTCGAGCGCGCCTACCTCGCCCTGGTCTGGGGCGCACCGGACCGCCCGCAGGGCGTGATCGACCGGCCGATCGACCGCCATCCCAAATCGCGCGAACGAATGGCGATCCGCGAAGGCGGCCGCGAGGCCGTCACCCATTGGCAGGTATTGGAACGCTATGGCGGCGGCCCATCCGCCAAGACCAGCCGCAAAGGTCATGCCGATAAAGGACATGCTGATAAAGGACGCGCCGATAAAGGGCGTGCGCCGGACGAACCGGTCGCAAGCCTCTTGCTCTGCCGACTTGGGACCGGCCGGACCCACCAGATCCGGGTCCATCTGGCCTCGATCGGGCATCCGATCCTAGGGGATAATGTCTACGGCTCCGGGTTTCTCACCAAAGCTACCCTTTTGTCCCCCGCCGCCCAGGCCGCCTTGTCTGCCCTTGGCAGACAGGCTCTGCATGCCCATATACTGTCGGTGAAGCATCCATCGAGCGGCGAATTTCTCGAGTTCCGGTCGGAACTGCCGCCCGACCTTACCCGTTTGCGTGATGCATTGGCCGATGCCCAGCCGGACATAAGGCCTATGCCACAACGCAAGCCGGGCCATAGTAAGCGGACCCGCAACTAAAAGTTTACCTAAATCAACGGCTTATCAACGGATCAGGTTGAGGTTCACAGCCGCGTCGCGCCAATGTGACGCCGAGTTCACTTCCTGCTTACCGATTCGGCCGTGTATGTTGCGGGTGCGAAATGAACGGAACTGGGTGCCGTCGGCTCCAGTAGCGATGGCCCCGATCGCCCGCCGCTCTGCGGGGGCATGAAAATGGAGGGCGCTGTCATGGCCCAGACTGCAGCATTGCCGATTCTCTCAGGCGAAACCGGGCTCACCCGGTATTTGGAAGAGATCAGGCGGTTCCCGATGTTGGAGCCGCAGGAAGAATTCATGCTGGCGAAGCGTTGGCGGGAGCACGGCGACCGCGACGCAGCGCATAAGCTCGTCACCAGCCATCTCCGGCTCGTGGCCAAGATCGCCATGGGCTATCGCGGCTATGGTTTGCCGATCTCGGAAGTGATTTCCGAAGGCAATGTCGGCCTGATGCAGGCGGTGAAGCGGTTCGAGCCCGACAAGGGCTTCCGGCTTGCAACTTACGCCATGTGGTGGATCAAGGCGGCGATCCAGGAATACATCCTGCGCTCGTGGTCGCTGGTGAAAATGGGCACCACGGCGAACCAGAAGAAGCTGTTTTTCAACCTGCGCAAGGCCAAGAGCCGCATCTCGGCGCTCGATGAAGGCGACATGCGGCCCGATCAGGTGCAACTGATCGCCAAGCGGCTGGGCGTCACCGAGCAGGACGTCATCGACATGAACCGCCGGCTTGGCGGCGACGCGTCGCTGAATGCGCCGATCCGCGAAGATGGTGATTCCGGCGAATGGCAGGATTGGCTCGTTGACGACAGCGTGAGCCAGGAGAGCCGGCTGGCGGAATCCGAGCAATCCGAGAACCGCCACAAGGCCCTCGGTCAGGCGCTATCCGTGCTCAACGATCGTGAACGGCGCATATTCGAAGCGCGCCGTCTCGCCGACGAGCCGATCACACTCGAAGAGCTCGCCGAAGAATTCGGCGTCTCGCGCGAGCGCGTGCGCCAGATCGAAGTGCGCGCTTTCGAGAAGGTCCAAAAAGCGGTGAAGTCGAACATCGCGCACATGGAAAATCCGGAAGCCGCAGCCTCCCTTGCGGCGCATTAGGACAGTCTACGAGCTGATATCGCAAACGGCCCGGCCAAGGAGGCTCCTTGGGCCGGGCATTTGCATTTTGCGGCCCAAAAAAGAGCGCAACAAAAAAACGACCGCTCCGGAGGGTTATAATGCCGCAGCCGCTAGCAATAATGTGAAGTGACGCGGTACGGTCTGCCGACCAATAGAGTGCTCCATGCAAAAGCTCAAACTCATCGCGATAGGCGCCCTGACAGGCGCAGCAATTGTCCTCCTGGCCGAGACACCCGGGTTGGCGCCATTCGTCTCCGGCGCGCAGGCTTCGTCGAGCGCCGGCGCCGCCGCGACCTATCGGCAGCTGGACTTGTTCGGCAAGGTCTACGACATCGTGCGGCACGACTATGTCGACAAGCCGGACGACAAAAAACTGATCGAGTCCGCCATCAACGGCATGGTGAGCGGGCTCGATCCGCATTCCAATTATATGAATGCGAAGAACTTCCAGGACATGCAGGCGGAGACGAGCGGTCAGTTCGGCGGTCTCGGGATGCAGGTCACAATGAAGGACGGATTAGTCAAGGTGGTCTCGCCCCTTGACGGCACGCCGGCTGCAAAGGCCGATATTCGCGCCGGCGATGTGATCACCAAAGTTGACGGTCAGCCGGTCGCCGGCCTCGGCCTGCAGGAGGTCGTCACCAAGCTGCGCGGCCCGGTGGGCAGCTCCGTCAAGGTTGAAATCACCCGGCAGAACCAAGCTCAGCCGCTCGACAAGACCCTGACGCGTGAAATCATCAAAGTCCGCCCGGTTCACCAGCGGGTCGAAGGCAATGACGTCGGCTATATTCAGCTCACCGAGTTCAACAATTTGGCGGGCGACGAGGTCAAGAAGGCAGTCGAGCATATTTCTTCGAGCGTCCCGCCCGACCGGCTCAAGGGTTACATCCTTGATCTGCGCAACAATCCGGGCGGCCTGCTTGATCAAGCGGTCGCGGTTTCTAGTGTCTTCTTGGGCCAGAAGGAAGAAATCGTATCGACGCGGGGACGCCATCCCCAGGATGACGAGCGTTACGACGCCCAATCCGACGACCTCACCCACGGCAAGCCGCTGATTGTGTTGATCAACGGGGGGACCGCTTCGGCAGCGGAAATCGTCTCCGGCGCCTTGCAGGACCACAAGCGGGCCACGATCATTGGAACTCAATCCTTCGGCAAGGGATCGGTGCAGACGATCGCCCCGCTCGGCCAAGGCAATGGAGCGCTGCGTCTGACCACGGCGCGGTATTACACGCCGTCAGGCCGCTCGATCCAGGCCGAGGGCATCACGCCGGACATCGCAGTGAGCGAACAAGTCCCCAAGGATTTGCAAGACTTGACCATGAGCGAGGCGGCGCTGCCCGGACATCTCAAGGCGACTGGACCGGAGGAAAAGGGTTCGCAGACTTTCGTTCCGACGGATCCGAAAGATGACAAGGCGTTACAGACGGCGCTCGCCTTGTTGCGCGGTTCGCAAACCAACCCGGCGTTTCCGCCAAGCGCCAAGCAGGTCGTCACGAAATAAGCCTGAGTACGAATAAGCCTGAGTACTATGGGCCGTCGCATGCCGGCCATTGCGACGGTGCGGCCAAAGCCGGGTTGCAGCCGCGCTGTTTTTGCCCATCGTAAAACGATGCGCCTTGTCCGTTGCTGGATGCGCTGTTGGCGGCGCTGACCGCGGACTCAAGGGCGGCCACCCGCGCCTCTCCGAAGCGCAACAGGTCGCGCCGCCGGTACCTCATTGATACCCCCATGCGACGAGGCGCGCCTCGGATAGGGCGTGGCGCGGTCCGAATATTCGCCGTACAATCCTCAAAACGATAATTTGAACGGGGGGATGCGCATGAGACGGCGAGATTTTATTGCGTCAGTTGCGGGCGTCACGGCGGCATGGCCATTTTGCGCCGCGGCACAGGCCGAAACCGCGAAAACATGGCCGACACGGCCGGTGAAGCTGATCGTCGGCTTCGCGCCCGGCGGCCCGACTGATCTGATCGCGCGCCTGATCGCACAGCCGCTGAGCCAAAAGACCGGCCAGAATTTCTTTGTCGAGAACGTTCCGGGTGCCGGCGGCAATGTGGGCGCAGCCAGAGCGGCGAACTCGACGCCGGACGGCTACACGTTTCTGGTCACCGGCGGCAACCTCACCAATAATCAGTTTCTGTTCGCCGAGCCGGGCTACACCCTCAAGAATTTCGATCCAGTCACGCTCGTCGCCCAAACACCGGTGGTGCTCGCGGTCAATCCATCGGTGCCGGCTAGCACCGTCAAGGAACTGGTGGCGTGGATCCGCGCCAATCCCGGTAAGGAGAGCTATGCCTCGCCTGGCACCGGCACGCCGCCGCAGCTCGTCGGCGCGCTGTTTCAGCATGCGCTGAAACTCGATCTGGTGCACGTGCCGTTCGACGGCGGGGGTACCGCCGTTCAGGCGACCGTCGGCGGGCACACGCCGATTTCGTTCGGCGCCATGGCACCGGCGGTGCCGCTGATCAAGGCCGGACAGCTGCGAGCTCTGGCGGTGACGGGCAAGGACCGATCGCCGACCCTGCCGGAGATCCCGACGATGGCCGAGGCAGGCTTCCCCGAAGTTGAGGGCGCCACCTGGACCGCCATTGCCGCGCCCGCCGGGACGCCCCAGGACATCATCGGGAGGCTTCACGAGATGATTGTCGCCGGCCTGGCGGAGCCCGACATAAAGGCGAAGCTTGCCGCCATGGCCTATGTGCCGATCGGCTCGACACCGCAGGCGTGCGAGGACTTCTTCAAATCTGAACTCGCGAAGTGGGGCGACGTCATCAAACAGGCGGGTCTTAAGCAGGAATAGAGGGACGCGCGCAAGCGAGCCACGGCGCCGGAGCCAGAAACGGACCGTAAGCTGAGCCGCCGTCGCGGCTGCCGCGGAACCGCCGCGTTGCACCAGTGCTGCGATCGCCGCCTTTAAGCGCAGTCGGCCGAAAGACCAATCCGCAACCGCGGGAGCATAACCGTCACTCCCGCAGCATTCCGCGCAGCAGCCGGCGGCAGACGAAGATCATCAGGCCGGCGAGCGCGGAAATGCCGGCCACGATCAAAAAGAATTGTGGCGGCGCCATACGGCTCCAGAAGCTGCCGATATAGCCGGCGAGGAAACCGCCGGTGAAACTCGTCGCAAGCCAAATCCCCATCATCATCGACAGGATGCGCGCCGGCGCCACCTTGGTTACCAGCGACAATCCGACCGGCGATAGATAAAGCTCACCGACGGTAATGATCGCGATCGAGGCCAGCACCCAGAGCCAGCTCGCCTGGCCCGCGCCGGCATGAAATGCGGCGAAGGCGCGGATGAGATCGGCCGCGGTGACGCCGAAACAGCCGAGCGCCATTTTGGTGATGGTCGACGGCTCATTGCGGCGCTTCGCCTGCCGCGCCCACAGCATTACGACAAAGGGCGTGAACGCAAAGATCATGAACGGATTGAAGGCGAGAAACCATGTGGTCGGGATCCGCATCGCGAAGCCGAACAGATCGATGCTGCGGTCGACATTCTTGTCGATCCACAGGATCGTGGTGTTTCCCATCTGCTCGTAAGTTGCCCAGAACAAAGTATTCGGCACGAACAGCACCAAGAGCGCGGTGATGGCGCGCCAATCGTCGCGCGTCAGCGGCGCCCGTGCGTCATGGGCCGATCCGATTTGCGCGGACTTGTGCAACTCGTCGGGCGGCAGCGCCGGCAGCGCGTAAAGATAGATGCAAAGTCCGATGCACATGCCGACGCCGGCAGCGGCAAAGCCGTAATGCCAGCCGGCTTTTTCCCCGAGCGTGCCGCAGATCAGCGGCGCCAGGAACGCCCCGAGATTGATGCCGACATAGAAGATCGAATAGGCGCGGTCGCGACGCGGATCGCCGGGCGCATAGAGGCCGCCGACCTGCGTGGAGATGTTCGGCTTGAAGCAGCCGCTGCCGAGGATCAGCGCCAGGAGCGCGAAGAGAAAGAGATGCTCGGCCGCCATCATGAAATGGCCGATCGCCATCAGCACCGCGCCGATGACGACCGTGCGGCGCTGGCCCAGCACTTTGTCGGCGAGGAGGCCGCCGAAGACCGGCGTGAAATAGACGAGCCCGGTATAGAGCCCCCAGATCTGCGACGAAAGCGGCTGCACGTCGAGCGGGCCGAACACGGATTCGAGCGCATGCTTGAGCGTATCGAGCCCGGCAACGTCGCCGACATGATCCGGCAGCAGCAGATATTTCGTCATGTACAGAACGAGCAGCGAGCGCATCCCGTAATAGGAGAAGCGTTCCCACATTTCGGTCGAGAACAGGAAGGTGAGCCCGCGCGGATGGCCGAACAGGTCCGTGCTGCCGGAGACAACGAGAGTCGATTGCACACTTTCCGCCAAGCTCAGGCCTTCTCCGAATTCGTCATGACCGGGCTTGTCCCGGCCACCGACGGCTTTATTGTCCTTCGCGATCAAGACCGGGCACAAGGTCAAATCTTGGGCCGGATCTGCCTTGCCATATTGGCCTGCCAGAGATCGGAACCCATCCGGAGAGCCATGCAGATCAATCTTCCCTGTCGCGCCGCGGTGCTCGTGCTATGCGTCTGGGGCCTGACGATGGCAGCGCCGGCCGCCGAACCTGCGCTGCTGCACGTCAATATTTTCCGCTCCGCCCGCTCGCTGCCGTTTTTTGCCGGGATCGAGCGCGGATTCTTCGCCAAGCGCGGCTTGGCCATCGACCTGCAATTCACCGAGAACTCGGAACGCCAGCGCTCCGGCCTCGCCGACGGCTCGGTCGACGTCGCGCATTCCGCGGTCGACAACGCCGTTGCCGTCATCGATGTCGCCAAAGTGGATGCTGTCATCGTCTCCGGTGGCGACAGCGGCACCAACGAATTCTACGTCCAGGACAACATCAAGGACTTCGCCGATATCAAAGGCCATGCCATCGTCGTCGATGCCACCAATACCGCTTACGCGCTGCAGGCAAAAAAACTCCTGCTGCAGCATGGACTGAGGGCCGGCACCGATTACACGCTCAATCCGGTCGGCAACGGCACGCATCGCCTGCAGGCACTGGCGGACGACAAGAACAATGCCGGTGCCATCCTCAATCTGCCGTTTTCGCTGATGGCTGCCGGCAAGGGCATGCACAGCCTCGGCCGCACCACCGACCTCCTTGGCCCCTACCAGGCCGACGGCGCCTTCGTGCGGCGCGACTGGGCGCGCGCGCATGCGGAACTGCTGGTGCAATATCTCGCCGCCTTCATCGAATCGCTGCGCTGGTCGCTCGATCCGAAGAACCACGCCGAAGCGGTTGCGATGCTGGTCGACAAGTTGAAGCTGCCGCGAGACATGGCGGAGACGAGCCTCAAGCTGATCGCCGAGCCTGGTTTCGGTTATAGCCGCGACGCCGCCTTCGACATGGCCGGCTTCAAGAACGTGCTTGCGCTGCGCGCCGAAACCGAAGGCGGCAAACCCGCCGATCCGGAGCACTATCTCGACTTGTCCTATTACGACCGCGCCCTCAAGCTTGCGAGCAGCGAATAAATTCTCCCCACAAGCGGAGAGCAGAGAGAACTGCAAGGAGTGCCCATGCCCGCTATGTTCCCCGAAGAAGCCAAAAAATTCCGCCTGCTCGGCCACGATCCGAGCGCCGCCTGGGGCGGCGGGAGTCTCGTGCAGATTTACAAGGGCCACGCCTATGTCGGCGCGGTCGGCGGCTCGAGTTTCAACGGACCCGAGGGCTTCACCGTCCACGATGTCCGCGACCCGAAGAAGCCGAAGAAGGTCGGCGAATTCCGTGCGCCGCCCGGCGTGCATTGCCACAAGCTGCGCATCGTCGGCGACGATCTGCTCTATGTGAATTCGGAGCGGCTTGCCGGCGACAAGGGCAAGAACGCGCGCGCCGGCTTTTTCATTTTCGATATTTCGACACCGTCGGCGCCCAAGGCGATCGGCTTCTACGACATGCCGGGTTCCGGCCCGCATCGTTTCGGCGTCGACTTGAAGCGCAACCTCGCCTTCATGCCCAACGACGCGCCGGGCTGGGACAAGCGCGTGATCTGGACGCTCGACATCAAGAATCCGCTCAAGCCCGAAGTCGTCAGCATCTGGGGCCTGCCGTGGATGAAGACCGACTCCGACGAAGTCGGCAACGATCCGCACCCGCATGAAGAAGCCGCCACTTTGCACGGTCCGCCGATGATTCGCGGCGACCGCATGTATTGCGCCTGGTGGGGCGGCGGCATTTCGATCATCGACTGCAGCAATCTCTCCGATATGAAGCTCGTCGGCCACATCAAATGGTCGCCGCCGTTTCCGGGCTCGAACCATACCTGCTGGCCGATCGGCGACCGGCCCTATCTTGTCGTCACCGACGAGGCGCGCGCCAAGCAGAAATATTGGGATGCGCAATTCATGTGGATCATCGACGCGCGCGACGAGACAAACCCGCTGCCGGTCGCGACCTTCATGCCCGAGCGCGAGAAATATTACGACCGGCCCGGCCGCTTCGGCGCGCATAATATTCTCGAAGACCTCCCCGCCGACGGCCCATGGAAAGACGTCGTGTTCCTCACCTATTTCAACGCCGGGCTGCGCGCCGTCGACGTTTCCGATCCGCTGCACCCCACAGAGATCGGCTGCTACGTGCCGGAAACGCCGGAAGGCTCACCCGGCATTCAGTCGAACGATATCGGCAGTGACGAGGAAGGCCGGCTCTATCTGATCGACCGCTGGGGCCAGGGCATGCACATCTTGGAATATACCGGGTAGTTCCCTTTACCGCTGCGGCGCAAAGCCGAAGGTGCGCTCAAACCGCTTGGCGTAATCCGGCCAGACCTCCGGATTGACAATGCGCGGCAACGGCTTGCCGTCCAGCGCGTCGAGAATCTGCTCGGCGGCGATCTTGCCCATATTGGCGCGGGCTTCGCGCGTCACGCCCGCGGTATGGGCCGTGACCATCACGTTGTCATATTGCATCAGCGGATGATCGGACGGCGGCGGCTCCTTGGCCCAGACGTCGAGACCGGCGCCGGCGATGGTCTTGTCGCGCAACGCCTGGCCCAGCGCCTCTTCGTCATGGATGAAACCGCGCGCGGTGGTGATGAAATAAGCATGCGGCTGCATCAGCGCATATTCGCGCGCCGAAATCATCTTGCGCGTCTCGTCGGTCAGCGGGCAATTGACCGAGACGACATCGGCCCGGCGCAGCAGGTCATCGAGTTCGACCTTGGTCGCGCCGCGATTGCGGATTTCGTCGGCGGAGAGATACGGATCGTATGCCAGCACCTGCATGTGGAACAGATTTCCGCACAAAGCCGCAACCCTGCGGCCGACATTGCCGAGACCGATAATGCCGATGGTGCGGCCGAACACTTCGTTGCCGGTGTAAGCGTTGCGATCGCCGAGCGCGCCGGAGCGCAGCGCGCGATCACATTCGCCGATGCGCTTGACCAGGCACAGCATCATGCCGAGCACATGTTCGGCGACGGATTCCGCATTGCCGCCGGCTTGATTGACCACCAGCACGCCGTTCTCGGTGCAATCCCGCACCGTCACGGTATCGTAGCCCGCGCCATTGGTGGAGACGATGAGGAGATTCGGCGTCTTTTTCAGGAGATCGCCGGAAACGTGATAGTGCCGGGCCAGTTCATCCCGCGCCGAGCTGATCTGGTAGGCATGCGCCGCCGACAGCACGTCCAGCGCCGCCGTCCCCGGAACGTCCTGCGCCAGCATGTCGAGCCGGACGTCGCCGCGCTTGCCGAGCATTTCGCCATAGCCGACCGGCCGGTGCGGCGCCACGCAGAACACACGCTTGTTGTTGACCGGATTGTTCATTGCTCGCACCCCGACAAAAACTCATTACGCCAGAGAAAATCCCGGCCGGCAATGCCGGCTTTGACCATTTCCTTAAGCGAATCATGGAATTGTCGCCAAATCGCTCTTGCGAGCGAGACCCGGAACTGCCACATCCACGCCAGCCATGAACATGCCTATTCGCCCGCAAGAGGGCGCTCCGACAGCGAGCCCGGCCAATTCACCGGCCCAAAGTGCCCTCGCCACCGAGGTGGAGCGGCGGCGCACCTTTGCCATCATCTCGCATCCGGACGCCGGCAAGACCACCTTGACGGAAAAGCTGCTGCTGTTCGGCGGCGCCATCCAGCTCGCCGGCCAGGTCAAGGCCAAGCGCGACCGGCGCTCGACCCGCTCGGACTGGCTCGCCATCGAGCGCGACCGCGGCATTTCCGTCGTCACCTCGGTGATGACCTTCGAACATGCGGGCTGCATGTTCAATCTGCTTGATACGCCCGGCCATGAGGACTTTTCCGAAGACACCTATCGCACGCTGACTGCCGTAGATTCCGCTGTGATGGTGATCGACGCCGCCAAAGGCATCGAGCCGCGCACGCGCAAGCTGTTCGAGGTCTGCCGGCTGCGCGACATTCCGATCATCACCTTCATCAACAAGATGGACCGCGAGAGCCGCGATCCGTTTGAATTGCTCGACGAGATCGAGAAAACGCTCGCGCTCGATACCGCGCCGATGACGTGGCCGGTCGGCCGCGGCCGCGACTTCATCGGCACGATCGACGTGGTCTCCGGCGGCGTGCGGCTTCTTGAGGGCGACAACAGCGCGCCCGGCGCGCTGCGGAAAATGTCGATCGCCGAAATTGCCGCGCTCAACAAGAATCTCGATGCTGCGAGCATCTCTGGCGAGGTCGATCTGGTTCGCGACGCCTGCAAGCGGTTCGATGCCAAGGCCTTCGCCGAAGGCCATCTGACGCCGGTCTTCTTCGGCAGCGCCCTGAAGAATTTCGGCGTCGGCGATCTGCTTGATGCGCTCGCCGCCATGGCGCCGCCGCCGCGGGCGCAAAGCGCCGACAAACGCGTGGTCGCCGCCACCGAGCCCGGCATGTCCGCCTTCGTGTTCAAGATCCAGGCCAACATGGATCCCAATCACCGCGATCGCATCGCCTTCGTGCGGCTGTGCTCGGGAAAGCTCATCCGCGGCATGAAGGTCAAGCAGGTGCGTTCGGGGAAAAGCATCACGCTCAGCGCGCCGCAATTCTTCTTTGCTCAGAATCGCGCGCTCGCGGAAGAAGCCTATGCCGGCGATGTGGTGGGCATTCCCAACCACGGCACGCTGCGCATCGGCGACAGCCTGACCGAGGGCGAGGATCTGAACTTCATCGGAGTGCCGAACTTCGCGCCGGAGATTTTGCGGCGTGTTCGCCTGCCCGATGCCATGAAGGCGAAAAAGCTGAAGGAAGCGCTGGCGCAACTCGCCGAAGAAGGCGTGGCGCAGGTGTTCCGCCCGCACGACGGCTCGCCGGCCATGGTCGGCGTCGTCGGCTCGCTGCAGCTCGATGTGTTGAAGGCGCGGCTTGCCGCCGAATATGGACTTGAGGTCGATTGGAGCCCGTCGGAGTTTCAGCTGGCGCGATGGATTTCGGCGGAAGACCGCAAGGCATTCGATGACTTCGTGAAAGCGCGCCCCTCGGCCATCGCCGACGATTTCGATGACGATCTCGTCTTCATGGCGCGCAACGCCTTCGATCTCGAATATACCGGCGAGCACAATCGCGGCATCACCTTCACCGACGTGAAGGACATTCACAAGCGCAAGGCCGGCACGTAATTAGCCGTCGGCGATTTCCTCGCGCCGGATTTCGAGCTCGAGCCACTGCTCTTCGGCGGCGGCGATCTTCTGCTGCAATTCGCCGAGCTGGACGGTGATTTTCTCGAAGCCGGCGCGATCACGCGCATAAAGGCCCGGATCGTCGAGCTTCCCCTGCAATTCCTTCATCTCGGCTTGCAGACCGGCGATGGTCTTGGGCAGGGTTTCCAACGCGTGCTTGTCCTTGAACATCAGCCGGCGTTTGCTTGGCTGAGGTTTGGCGCTTGCGGACTCGGGTTGTTTCGCCGATTTCGGCGGCGGCGCCGTTGCCTTGGCGCTCTGCCGCGTCAGATCGGCGCCGCGCTGTGCCAGCATGTCGCTATAGCCGCCGGCATATTCGATCCAGCGGCCGTTGCCTTCCGGGGCGACAACGCCGCTGACCAGCCGATCGAGAAAATCGCGGTCGTGGCTGATGAGAAGTACGGTCCCCGAATAGTCCGCCAGCATGTTCTCGAGCACATCCAGCGTCTCCATGTCGAGATCGTTGGTCGGCTCGTCGAGCACCAGAAGATTGGACGGTTTGGCGAGCGCGCGCGCCAGCATCAGGCGGCCGCGCTCGCCGCCGGATAATTTACGCAGCGGCGTGCGCGCCTGCTCGGCCGTGAACAGAAAGTCCTTCATATAGCTGACGACATGCTTGCCCACGCCATTGATCATGACGGTATCGCCGGAACCGCCGGTGAGCGCTTGCGCCACGGTGACATTGGGATCGAGGCTGTCGCGATGCTGCTCGAGCGTCGCGACCGCCAGCGCAGCGCCGAGTCTTACCGTGCCTTCGTCCGGCGGCAGCGTGCCGGTGAGCATATTGATCAGCGTGGTCTTGCCGCTGCCGTTCGGCCCGACAATGCCGATGCGGTCGCCGCGCTCGACGCGGATCGAGAAATCGCGCACGATCGGGCGTCCGCCGAAGCTTTTGCCGATACCCTTGGCCTCGATCACCAGCGCGCCGGACGGCGCCGCAACGCCGGCGATGATCTTGGCGTTGCCGGCGCTGGCACGATAATTAAGTCGCCGCTCGCGCAGCGCCTGCAGCTGGCCGACGCGGCGCATATTGCGCTTGCGCCGCGCGGTGACGCCATAGCGCATCCAGTGCTCTTCGGCGACGATCTTGCGGTCGAGCTTATGCTGCTCACGTTCTTCTTCGGCGAGCACCGCATCGCGCCATTCCTCGAAGTGAGCGAAGCCGCGCTCGATGCGCCGTGTCTCGCCGCGATCGAGCCAGACCGTGCTGCGCGAAAGCGTCGACAGAAAGCGACGGTCATGACTGATAATCACCAGCGCGGTTCGCCGCGCGTCGAGATCGTGCTCGAGCCATTCGATCGTGGTCAGGTCGAGATGATTGGTCGGCTCGTCGAGAAGGAGCACGTCCGGTTCCGGCGCCAGCACACGCGCGAGCGCCGCGCGTCGCGCCTCGCCGCCGGAGAGTTGCGCCGGATCCTCGCGGCCGGTGAGGCCGAGCTGTTCGAGCAGATAGCGCGCCGCGTGCGGATTGGCGCCGGGCCGCAATCCGGCCTCGGCATAAGCCAGCGTCGTGGCGAAGCCGTTGAAATCCGGCTCCTGCGGCAGGTAGCGAATGAGCGCGCCTGGTTGCACGAACACCGTGCCGCGATCCGGCTCGACCAGTCCGGCCGCGATCTTGAGCAAGGTCGACTTGCCCGAGCCGTTACGACCGACCAGCGACACCCGCTCGCCCGGCGAAACGCTGAGTTCTGCCGCCGTGAGCAACGGCGTGCCGCCGAAGGTGAGTGCAATGTCTTTGAGTTGGAGAAGCGGAGGAGCCATTCGCCCTTGATGCGCCGTAGAGTGCCTTTTTCCGGCGCCGACCCGATCAGCCGCGCGGTACGGTCAGCGGCGCCAGCCCTGAAATATCCTCGGCACCATCCAATTGCCAGATGGCCTCGATCAGCGGCATGACATCGTTGTCCGGAATGGCGCCCTTGGCCGCCAGCGCCAGCTTGCCGGCCAGATCCTGATCGCTCATCGGGTTTTCGGCGCTGCCGCGCGCCGCGTGCTGCATGACCTTATGGGTCTTGCCGTCGGCGGTGACGATTTCGGCGGCTGCGGACGTGGTGGCGAAGGTCTCATCGCGCAGGACTTTGACCTTGCCGCGCAAGGCAACGATTTTCGGATCGTTGACACAGGCATCGGTGAATTCCTCGACGCCGGCCCTGCCTCGGATCAAAGCCGCCGCAACCGCGTGTTGAGTACTGACCTGCGCCTCGCGGCCGGTCGAAATCTGCGGCCGGTCGGCGCGCACGGCGAGCAGCGGATTGCCGGTGACGGTCACCTTTTCCACGACCGCCGCCGGATTGGCTTGCCGCCAACCGAGCAGGCAGTCGAGCACCGGGTGGATCACGAAGCCGCAGGGATAAGGCTTGTACGCCGTGCCGAGGATTTCCCAGGTTTCACCGAGATTTCGCGTAAGCGATGCTAGGTCCGCCGTCTCGTTGAGCGCATGGTAGTAGCCCTGCGCGCCGGTGAGCGGTTCGGCCGGCCCGTCGAAATTCTTTGCGGCCAACAGCGCCGACAGCAAGCCGTTGCGGGCCGCATTACCGACGCTGACGCTCTTGGCCGGCGTGCCGAGGCATTCGCACAACCCGCCGGATTGCGTCGCCGCGATACCGAGCGCCCAGACCATCTGCTGCGCGCTGAGCCTCAACAGCCTGCCCGCACCCACCGCGGCGCCGAACACGCCGCAGGTCGAGGTGATGTGCCAGCCTCGTTTGTAATGGCTCGGCGATATGGCCATGCCGATGCGGCATTCGACCTCGTGCCCGAGCACCAGCGCGAGTAGAAAATCGCGGCCACTCACCGGCGTCATCTCGGCGAGCGCCAGCAGCGCCGGCACGACCGGCGCCGTCGGGTGGATCGCGGTCGGCACATGCGTGTCGCAGAAGTCGAGTACATTGGCGCTTGCTGCATTGAGGAAGGCCGCGCTCAGCGCGTCGATCCGTTCGCAGCGCCCGACAATGGTCGCCTGCTGGCCGCCGGAGAACACGGCAAATGTTTGCAGCGCGGCCGCGATGGTCCCGTCGCGGCAGCCGGTCAGCGCCACGGCGAAAAAATTCATCAGCGAGCGCTTGGCCTGGTGCACAACTTTTGCGTCGAGATCGTCCCATTGCGTGGCCACGACAAAGTGGGCCAGCCGCTCGGTCACGCCTGGTGTTTGCAACATGGCTTCCTCTCGCCTCGACACCGAGCATCGACCCGCGGCGGCAAAAGTGCAAGGATGCCGGAAAGCAATGCCGGCCAGCGGCACGGCGCAGAAACGATGCAGGGAGGACATGCCTTTGAAGACATGCCGTCGCAACGCCGGCCGGCGTCTCGGTGAAGCAGAACTTACGCGTGCACCAGCGGCCGCACTGACGCTGTTAACGCTCCTTTAAGCGAGGCCGCGCCCATTCTCAGGACCAAGGTTTCCTCCTTAAGCCTTTCTTCTTCGCAGACGCCTAGCTTGGCGCACACGACAACAGCATGATCCCGCAATCGGAAAAGATCATGCGCAAACAAAACATTTAGACTCCGCCCAGCACCGTTCCTCGACGCATCGGACGGCGGATTTGCAGTGCGGTCGAGTGTGGCGCATGACGGATAGTGACGTGATCGATACGGATTCGGCGGCAGCGTTGCCTGAGTGCGAGCAAACGCCGCCGCTGGCGCCGCCGTCTGCGCCGCCGGCCGAAATGCCGGATCTGCAGCGCCGGCTCGACGAGGCGCTCGCGCGCGAACGAGATGCACGCCGCGCGCTCAATCTCATGGTCACAATCCTTGACAAGCTGCCGGTCGGCCTGACCGTGCAATCGAACGACGGGAAGACGCTGTTCACCAACGACACCGCTGCGGATTTTTTCGGCGCTACGCCGGTCTCGAGCGGCGAACAATCTAAGGTGCCCAAATCGGACGCCGTGATCTCCGAAGACTATGTCAACGGCCCGGACGGCGAGCGCACGTTTCTGAAATCCTGCCGGCCGGCAAAAATCCTCGACCACGACCTCGTTATCTCCGCGTCGATCGACTTCACCGAACGCAAGCAAATCGAGACCGAACTGTCGAAGCGCGCCTATTTCGACGATCTCACCGGATTGCCGAACCGCACGCTGATCCAGGACCATGTCGAGCAGCTTTTGGCCAAGCCGGAGGAACAGCGGCGATTCGCGCTCGCCTTCATCGACATCGACAATTTCAAGCACATCAACGACTATTACACCCACGCGATCGGCGACGCGCTCCTGGTGAAAGTGGCCCAGCGCATCGCGGCGCACGTCCGCAACTCTGACGTCGTTGGCCGCATCAGCGGCGACGAATTCCTGCTGGTGCTTGAACCGGTGACCAGCGACAGCGACCTTGCCCTCATCGTCGATCGCATCCTGCAGGAGCTTAAAGAGCCGTTCCTGATTGAGGGCTACGAGATTCTCACGTCCGCCTCGATCGGCGTCAGCATCTATCCCGATCACGGCCTGAACTACGAAATGCTGCGCCGTGCGGCCGACACCGCGATGTACCGCATCAAAGGCGGCACCAAAGGCGGCGCCGCTCTGTTCAATTCGGACATGGGCCGCGACATGACGGTGCGCATGGCGCAGGAACAGCGGCTGCGGCTTGCGGTGCGCGACGGACATTTTTGCTGCGCCTTCCAGCCCAAAGTCGACATGCGCACGGAAGAAGTCGCCGGCGTTGAAGCGCTGATCCGCTTGCGCGACCAGGACGGTTTGATCCAGACCCCCGGCGAGTTCATCGGGCTCGCCGCCGAGCTCGGCCTGATCGACGATCTGACCTATTTGGCGCTTGGACAAATCCTGAAATCCATGGCGTTGATCGACGAGGCCTTCGGAACGCATGCCACCGTCAGTATCAACGTCGCCGCCCAACAAGCCGGTGACCTCGAATTCATGCGCGGCTTCTGTCAGGAAGTCGCTTCGAGCTCCTGTGCCGAGCGATTCATCGTCGAAGTCACCGAGGATGCTTTTCTCGCCAAGAGCCGCTTCCAGAGCCACGTCCTGCCGATGCTGCGCGAGGCGCGGCTTCGGGTTTCCATCGACGATTTCGGCACCGGCTATTCGTCGCTGGCGCAGCTTGCCGACATCACCGCCGACGAATTGAAGATCGACCGCTCTTTCATCACCGCAATCCATCAGCGCTCGCGCAGCCAGAGCATCCTCAAAGCCATCGAGGCACTGAGCGACAGCCTCGGCATGACTGTAATTGCCGAAGGCGTCGAGACCGCGGAGGAAGCCGCTTTCCTCCAGGCCGAAACCCGCATCCGCTACGCGCAGGGCTTCTATTATTCGAAGCCTATCTTCATGGAAGAACTCGCACCGACGCGCCGCGGAGCGGCTTCGCGCAACGTGGCTGCGCCGCGCGAGCGCTCCATGGTGCGGGGCGCTGCATTAACGCGGCGCTAGCCAAATCCGTCGCGACTCAGTTCGACTCGATTCAATGTTGAGCCAAGCCGGTGGCCACGGGGCAATCCGACTAATCTCCGATTAACCCTGGCGGCGCCAATTCACAGACCGATTAACGGAATTGCCAGCGGAAGCCGTCCATGTTGGCGTGGCAGATATTCAGCCGTGCGCAGCGGAGATGATCGTGCCGATCGGTGATCCCCAGGCTTGCCCCGTCGCGGCGCAAAATGCAGAGCTCGTTGGCCGCGTCATTTCGGTGCGCGGTTCGCAGGCCAGTGTCGGCTTGCCGCCGGCGGCCGCGCATGCGCCCGAAGAGACGCGCGCCACGGTCGGCAAGTTCCTCGGCGTGCGCGCCGGCAAGTCGCTGTTGATCGGCCTGATCGCCGACGTGTCGCTGCGCGCCGAGCCGCTGTTGCAGAATCAGGAACAGGTCGCGGTCGCGCAGGTCGACCTGATCGGCGAAATCCGCGACAATGAAGCGGCGTCGGCTTTTTTCCAGCGCGGCGTCTCGAGCTATCCCGCGATCGGCGACGCGGCGAATATCATCGGCTCGCGCGAGCTGCGCCTGATTTTCCAGAATCTCGGCTCGCGCATGATCGAGGTCGGCCAGCTGCAGCAGGACACCACCATCCCCGCCCGCCTCGATGTCGATGAGATGCTGAGCAAGCATTTCGCCGTGCTAGGCACCACCGGCGTCGGCAAATCGAGCGCAGTCACGCTGCTCCTGCACCAGATCCTCGGCGCACGGCCGGACCTGCGCGTGCTCCTTCTCGACGTGCATAATGAATATAGCCGCTGCTTCGGCAACAGGGCGCAAGTGCTCAATCCGAGCAACGTCAAGCTGCCGTTCTGGCTCTGCAATTTCGACGAGATCGTCGACGTGTTTTTCGGCGGCCGGCCCGGCCTTGAAGAGGAAGTCGACATTCTCTCCGAGGTTATTCCGCAGGCCAAAGCGGCCTACGCGCAGGCATCGTCGTCCGGACGGCTGGCGCTGAAGACCGACGCCGCGGCGGCGCGCTACACGCTCGACGTGCCGGTACCCTATCGCATCGCCGATTTGCTCACGCTGCTCGATTCGCGCATGGGCAAACTGGAAAACCGTACCTCGCGCATGGTCTATCACAAGCTGATCACGCGCATCGAGACGATCTGCAACGATCCACGTTACGCCTTCATGTTCGAGAACGCCAATGTCGGCGGCGACACGATGGGGGAGATTCTCTCAACGCTGTTCCGTCTGCCGCCGAAAGGCGTGCCGATGACGATCATGCAATTGGCGGGTTTTCCTTCCGAAGTCGTCGACGTCGTGGTTTCCGTCACCTGCCGTATGGCTTTCGATCTTGGGCTGTGGAGCGACGGCGCCGACCCGCTTCTCGTCGTCTGCGAGGAAGCGCACCGCTATATGGCGGCCGATCACAGCGTCGGCTTCGCGCCGACCCGCCGCGCCATTTCGCGCATCGCCAAGGAGGGCCGTAAATACGGCGTGTTCCTCGGCCTGGTCACGCAACGTCCGGCGGAGCTTGACTCGACGATCCTGTCGCAGTGCTCGACGCTGTTTGCCATGCGCATGACCAATGATCGCGATCAAGGCCTGTTGCGCTCGGCGGTCGCCGACACCGCCGCGAACTACCTCGCCTTCCTGCCGTCGCTCGGCACCGGCGAAGCCTTTGCCTTCGGCGAAGGCGTGGCGCTGCCGACGCGGATGAAGTTCCGGCAATTGCCGGCGCAACTGCTGCCGAAGAGCGAAACCATGACCGCGGACGACGGCACGGCCGCGACCGACAATCATTCACTCGCTGCCGTCATCGAACGCTGGCGCGGCCGGGTTGCCAAACCGCGCTTTGGCGGCGAGCGACCGGCAGAAGAAACGCGGCAGCCGACGCTCGCGGCGGCCGAAGCGCCGCAATTGCAGCCGCAGCATCCAGCGACGCCACAGCAGTTGCAGCCTCAGGCGCAACCGGCGGCCCTCGATCCTAACCGCTTCAAGCTACTGAAGCGGCCTTTGGACCCGGTCGCCCCGGATCTGGAGCGCCGTTAGAGCCTGGAGCATCCGCTTCCATCACCGGCCGTGCCAACTTCAAGAACACCAGAAACAGCGCCCCGATAAAGCACGGCACCGCGGCGCCATAGAATATGCCGCCGACCTTGTAGCCGGCCCCGACCAACAGTCCCGCCAAGACCGGCCCAAAGACCTGGCCGACCCGGCCCATGCCCATGGCCCAGCCGATGCCGGTCGAGCGGATCGAGGTCGGATACATGCCGGCTGCCACCGCGATCAGGCCGGTGCCGGTGCCGCCGACAAAGAAGCCGGCGAGGAACGACGCCGTCGCCAGCATCAGCACCGACGACGTCGCCTGCCCGAACCAGCCGAGCGACAGGCCGCCGAGGATGAAGCCCGGAATGAGCACGACAAACGCGCCGCCGCGATGCACCAGCCAGCCCGACAGCGCGCTCGCGATAGCACTGCCGAGATTGTTCAGGCCGATGATCAGCGCCGCCGACGACAGCGAGAAGCCGACCGAGTGCAGCACCGCCGGCGTCCAGAACGTGACCGTGACCAGAACCATGAACACCATGAAGAACGGCACCCACAACAAGATCGTCGGCGCCGCGCGGCCTTCGGTGAACAGATGTGTCACCGGAACGCCTTCGCGCGCAGGGTCGGGCGGCGCGGTGAGTTCCGCATCGGCCGGCACTTCGCCCGGCATAATGCGCTCGAGCGTGCGGCGTACCTCGTCGTGACCGATATTGCGCGCCAGCAAGAAGCGGATCGACTCCGGCAGATACACTGCAAGGATAACCGCGATCACGATCGGCGCGACCGCGCCGATATAGAACAACGATTGCCAGCCGAAAGCCGGAATGAACCAGGACGCAATCAGCGAGCCGATCAGCCCGCCGCCGGGAAACGAAGCGAACAACACCGTAACGAACACCGAGCGCAGCCGCTTGGGCGCAAGCTCGGCGCCCATGGCGAGAAATGCGGGCGTCACGCCGCCAAGACCGAGGCCGGCAAAGAAGCGATAGGCCAGAAGCTCGTGCAGCGTGCCTGATTGCGCGGTGAGATAGCTGAACACCGCAAACACGAACATGGCGAGGATCATGAACCATTTGCGGCCAAAAAGATCGGCGAGCGGCCCGAACGACAGCGCGCCGATGGCGGCACCGAGAAGGCCTGCCGAGCCGACTTGACCGAATTGCGGCATCGGCAGATGGATCTGCGCCGCGATCGCAGGCGCGGTATAGCCGATCGCCTGGGTGTCGAAACCGTCAAGCGCCGCCACCAGCATGCATAGAATCAAAACGCTGATCTGAAAGCCGGTGACCCGGTGCCTGTCGATCAGATCGATGACGTCCACCTTGGCAGTGGCCATAAACTTTCCTCCCCGCGTCCCGGCCGCATTCGAACGGGCTCATTTTCATGCGCCGTCGGCGCCGAAGCTCTGCTTACGGCTCGCGCCGCATTTGCGCAAGGGCAGCCGCCAGGAGGCGGGCGCCACCGCAGGCAACCACAGCGTGGGATTCTGCCCTCAGA
>Ga0335076_10000095_pt1 | contig 69419 bp, 64 predicted proteins | sample Lox_Sample_25_FD_206717 | JGI IMG/M metagenome (GOLD analysis project Ga0335076, IMG submission 206717) | Soil microbial communities from Loxahatchee National Wildlife Refuge, Florida, United States - Lox_Sample_2.5 | ecosystem: Environmental > Terrestrial > Soil > Wetlands | place: USA... | reverse complement strand
GAGAACGCCGCCCGGCCGGTCCCGGACGAGAACGCCGCCCGGCCGGTCCCGGACGAGAACGCCGCCCGGCCGGTCCCGGACGAGACCAGCGATCTCAGCCCGGACGAGCGAGCCGAACTTGAGCGCCTGCGCGCCGAGACGGCCGAACTCCGCAGCCAGGCCCCTGCTCGCCGACGGCACTTCAGCTGGCGCGCCGTCGTGTCCGCCGTGCTCATCGTCCTCGGCTGCATCCTCGCCATACCCACCGTCCTGGGCAGCTGGGCCGCCCTCGAGGTTTCCGACACCGGCCGGTGGGTGGCGACGGTCGAGCCGCTGATCCACGACCCGGCGATCCAGAATGTCCTGACCGACAGGATCACGAACCAGATAACCAGCCAGATCAACATAACCGGGACCATCAACCAGGCCTCCGCGCAGCTCAACAGCAGGGGACTGCCCAAGATCAGCTCGCTGCTCAAGACCTTCGGCCCGCAGATCGCGAGCTCGGTGACCGGCTTCATCCATAGCACGGTGCACTCGGCCATATCGAGCCAGGCCATGGCCACCGCCTGGGTACAGGTCAATACCGTCGCGCATCAGGCGCTGGTCAAGGTGCTCTCCGGGCAGGGCGGCGGTGCCGTCAGCGTGCAGAACGGCCAGATCGTCCTCAACCTGGGTCCGCTGATCGTGGTGGCCAAGCAGGACCTGATCGCGCACGGGTTCTCGCTGGCCAGCCAGATCCCGCCGGTCAGCCCGACCATCGCGCTGTTCCAGGCGAAGGACCTCGGGAAGGCCCAGTCCTACTACCGGCTGGTCAAGGCGGCCAGGATCCTGCTGATCGTGCTGACGCTGCTGCTGCTCGCCGCCGGGGTGTACGTCGCCCGGGGCCGTCGGCGAGCGCTGATCGGCGCCGGCCTCGGCCTGGCCGGGGCCATGCTGGTCCTTGCCATCGGCCTGCTGATCGCCCGGAGCATCTACCTCAGCAGCGTTCCCTCCAGCGTGCTGCCCGCCGATGCCGCCGCGGCCGCGTTCGACGCGTTCGTGCACTTCATCAAGGTGACCCTGCGCGTGGTGCTGGCGGTCGGGCTGGTCGTCGCGATCGCGGCGTTCGTCACCGGCCCCTCGCGCATGGCGATCCAGATCCGCTCGGGCCTGAAGTCGGGGATGGACTGGATCAGGAACTTCGGCGAGCGCCGCGGGGTTTCCACCGGGCCGGTGGGCGAGTGGACGTACCTGCACCGCCGGATTCTGCGCATCGGCGCGGTGGCCCTGTTCGCCCTGATCTTCGTCTTCTGGGGCCAGCCCGACCTGCTGGTCGTCATCGTGCTCGTCGTCCTCCTGCTGGTGGTCCTCGGCCTGATCGAGCTGATCGGCAGGCCCACCGAGGCGTCCAGGACCGCGGCTCAAACGTGACCCGTATCCGCCCGGGCGATATCGGCACCAAGGAAAAGAAAGGATCCTGCCCATGACCACGCCAGCCAAGGCAGACGTCAGCGACGCCACCAGGGACATCCTTGGGGCACTGTCCCGCGGCGACCCCGACCTGATGGCCGAGGGCCTGGAGATGCGCGCGAACTGGGAGGCCAAGAGCGGCCTCGACTCGCGTGCCTATTCCCTGGTCAAGATCGCCGCGCTGATCGCGCTCGACGCCCCTCCCGCCTCCTACGTCTGGCAGGTGGGCACGGCGCTCGCCGAAGGGGCCACGCCGGAGGACATCGTCGGCGTACTGATCGCGATTGCCCCCCAGGTCGGCGGGCCGAAGCTGGTGGCCGCCGCGCCTGAGATCATGATCGCGCTCGGCCTGACCCTACCCGACGGCATGTAGCACAGTGATGACGACAAGGAGGCAGTGATGTTCGTCCGGCGACGCCCGTTGCTGCGCGCGGCCGTGGTGGGCGGTGGCGCGTACATGGCGGGCAAGAGTGTGGCCCGGCGCCAGGAGGCGGATGCACAGGCCGAGGAGGAGCAGAACGCGCGCCTCAGCGATCTCGAAGCGCAGCAGGCTTACCAGCAGCCCCCGCCTCAGCCGCAGGCTTACCAGCAGGCCCCGCCTCAGCCGCAGTATCAGCAGCCCCCGCCCGATTACCAGCAGGCCCCGCCTCCGGCCGCGGCCCCGTCGTCGCCCATGATCGATCAGCTGAACCAGCTGGCGGCGCTGCACCAGCAGGGCGTCCTGACCGATGACGAATTCGCCGCCGCCAAGGCCAAGCTGTTCGGCTCCTGAGAGCGGCTGGCGCCTGCCTGGCTGGCGCCGGCCCGGCAGGCTGGCGCCAGCCGGGAAACAGGCCGGCACTCCGATCGCGGCTCCTCACCCGCTGCGGGTGAGGAGCCGCCGGAGCTTTTCCGGGCCCGGTCAGGCGTAGTCCGCTCCGCCCGCCCGGAGCGCGCGGAGGGACATCTCGAAGGAGTACAGCCGGCCGCGGACGACTTCGGCCTGCTGCGGCCCGGCGCCGCCCGGCGCCCGCTCGGCGTCCATGGCCGAACGGACCGCCTGCAGCGACGCGAGCGTGTCCGAGATCCTGGCGCGGTCGCCCTCGTCCGGGACCGCCTCGCGCAGCCCGTACAGCGTCTGCGTGAGGTCGTCCGCGCGCCGCTGGATGTCGGTCCACCGGGCCGCCGCGTCGCCGGCGACGATCGCCCCCGGTGCCTCCGCGACGCTCATCGCGTCGTGCAGGGCCGAACCCCTGGCGTACACGTCGATGAGCCGGGACCGCCAGTCGGCCTCGGCCGCCGAGCGATGGCGCGACGCACTGACGATCCAGGCGATCAGGCCGGCCAGGATCAGCGCGCCCAGCAGGATCCACAGCCACAGCAGGTTGTTACCGGAACCGGAACCGGCAGCGCCCGACGATGTGGCCGGCGCTGGCGTGGTAGCGGTCGAGGTCGATGGCGTGGCGGTGGCCGTGACGGTGGTGGTCGAGGTGGCCGTCGCCGTCGCGGTGGCGGTGTGAGTCGGGGTGGGGGTCGGGGTCGGGGTGGGGGTCGGGGTCGGGGTCGGGGTGGGGGTGCTGGTCACGGTGCTGGTCACGGTGGAGGTCGGTGTGTCGGTCGCGCGCGAGGTGGCGGTGATCGTCGCGGCCTTGCTGGTCAGGTTGCTTATCGCGGTCGAGGCGCTGCCCCCGCATCCCGCCGCCAGGCAGCCAGCGACAAGAACGGCCGCAGAAACCCGAAGCCCCGTCATGGAACACCGCATGTCAGTCCTTCCGCGTCGGTCACGGTCAGCCGCCGGGCCACAGGACCCACGCCCAATCATCCGCCGGTCACGGCGTCCTGGCGTCATCCGCTACGGGGGAACTTGCTGGCTGTCATCGCCCCCGGAAAGCCGCTGGCCGGAGACGAGCTTGGCGCTCATCTTGACCGTCTTGACCGCGCCCGTCGCGCCCGCCTGCAACGTCAGCCCCACGGTGAAGAAGATGACGCCGAGGGCGAAAATGCCGGCCGTGCTCGACCCCAGCAGGATGAGCCCGACGCGGCCCAGGACGTACGGCGGCGTGCAGACCACCGCTCCGACCGCGCCGCCGACCACGCTGGCCGCCAGTTTGTCGCGTTTCGAGAAGGTGGTCTTCATGCCGATGAGCCGGGACGGCACGGCGACGTAGCAGACCATCATGATGCCCACGACGATGCCCAGGCTGAGGCCGAACCAGGGCCTCCCCCAGCGGGCGACGACGACCGTCGACAGGCCGAGCAGGATGCCCACCACGAAGCCCGATCCCAGGACGATGGGCAGGTGCGCCCGGGTCTCGGTGAACGCCGGCCGGATCTGCGGCCGGCCCGGCTGGATGATCGCGAAGGCGAACACGGCGTTCAGGTAGAAGCTCGCCGCGGTGACCACGGCCACGGCGAACACGAGCGGGATCACGATCGGGCCGGTCAGCACGTGGAACGTCTTCCCGTGCAGCGCGTGCTCCTTCAGGTCGTACATGGCGGCCCATATCCACATCGCGGGCAGCACCTGGATCAGGGTGAGCCGCCAGTTCGTGAACAGGAGCTTCACCCCTTCGAAGAGCATCGCGAAGGCGCCGACGGCGAAGGCCAGCGGAGCCAGCCAGGGCCGGGCCCGGCTCAGCCGCAGCACCATCTCGTTCACGATCGCCTGGTCACTGTCCCTGACAGCCTGGATGAACTGCGCGATCTGCGCTCGCGTGATGCGCCGCCGCGATCGGTGTGCCCCGCCGCCTGGCGGCCCGGAAGCAGCGCCGGCGGCAGCGTCGGGAACGCTGCCGGCAGACGGCGCCATCGGCGGCTCGGGTGCGTTCCCTTCGACTGTCACTGCGGGAAGCCTCCACGAGCAGTCGTGCGAAGAACGGATCAGGCGTTAACGAGGATAAGCCCGACCAGCCCCCGGGCCGCCTCATCCACGCCGGGTGAGGCCCCCGTCGTCCCGGCGCGGCATCGTCGGATGTATAGAAGGAAAAGGCGAGAGCCGCTGGCCGATGGCGCTGGCCGTGCTGGCCGCCGGCGGCCTGCGCGCCGCTCTGCCCGCTCAGCTCAGGAACGGGGACACCCGCTGGGCCTTCATCGTGATCCTGGTCGTGCTGCTGGCGGTGCTGGTGGTCGGCGATCCCGGCCGCATCGACCGCGACTCGGCCTGGCTGCGCGTGATGACCGGCACGCTGATCGGGCTGAACACCACTGGACCTCGGTGGCCACCTTGGCGCCGCTGAACACGGCGAGCAGGTAGGTCCCGATGAGGACCGCAAGCAGCAGGCCGTACCGGCCGCCATCTGGTGGCGAACCGGTACGGCCGCGGGCCCCCGCCCTGGTCAGCCGGGCCCGGATGCCTGTGTCATGGTCCTGCGTACGGTCAGCCCGGGATGGACCAGCCGGCATGGGTGACGGGCGTAGTGCTCAGGCGCCGGTCGCGCCGTGCAAGGCGTCCTGAAGCTCCTGCTCGCCTTCCTTGGACAGCGAGGTCTTCAGGACGGTGCCGCCGTACTTGCTCATCGCGTCGATGGCCTTGTCCGGGGTGACCTTCTCCACCATGAGGAACAGCGCCGAGGTTCCCGGCTGCAGCAGCCCGCGCACCTGGTCCTGGAACGCCTTGTCCACTCCGGACTTGGAGATCTTGCCCATCAGCGCGCCCATCCCGGCGCCGACCGCCATGCCCAGCACCGGGACGAAGAACAGCAGGCCGAACAGCAGGCCCCAGAACATGCCCCAGGTCGCCCCGCCGCCGACCAGGTGGTGACTGGTGTGCGTGTGGTACTTGCCTTCCTTGTCCCGCACGATCACCGCGATCGCGTCGGGCTGGATGATCAGGTCCTGGGCCAGCCGTCGCGCCTCGGCGGCAGCCTCGTCGGCAGTAGCCTCGTCGGGGTAACCGATCGCGATCAGATCCGACATGATGCCCTCTCTTTTCCGTCGATGGGCCGACTACGTCAGAACCTAGTCCATCAGCCGGCCCGCCGCCCCGCCCCACCCGCGACGGGTGAAACATGAGGCTCGTCAGATCAGCTCGAGCTGCCGCGCGCGCCGGACCGCCTCGCTGCGGTGAGTGGCCGACAGCTTGCGGTAGATGCTCCTGAGGTGGGTCTTGACCGTGTTCACCGAGAGGTACATCTCGGCGGCGATCTCGGCCGTGCTGAGCATTCCCGCCGCGTGCGCGAGCACCTCCCGCTCGCGCGCGCTGAGCCGCTCGACGACCAGCGGTGCCGCGAGCGGCTTCTCGGGCGGGAGCGGGCCGGGGGTCACCACGGTGGGCTCGAGCAGTTCCCGGTAGCTCTGGACCAGTTCGGGCTCACGTCGCAGGACCGGCCGCAGCCAGCTTCGCTCCATCGCGAACGGCAGCCTGATCTGCTCCGGCTTGGCCAGCCGAAGCGCGCGCTCCAGACAGCGACGACCGCGCGCGCCGTCCCCGGCGCCGTAGCTGAGCCGGGCCTCGGCCAGCGCCATCCCGAGCTGCCGGGACTCGGCGCTCTCCGGATGATCTGCCGTGACCGCCCCGTCAAGGACGTGCCGGGCCGCGTGCTGATCTCCCGCCGCCAGCCACGCGTTGGCCAGCGCGGCCGCGGCATCGGGCACCTCCCCCGGCGCGGCACGCTGCGCCGCGGCCACCGCCGCCGGGATGTCGCCCGCGGCCAGCCGGGCGCGGGACTCCAGGATCGCCAGCCTGAGCTCCAACCAGCCGGGCGGGGACCAGTCCCGGGCCGCCTGCCGGATCATCTCCGCCGCGGCCGTGGCCTGGCCGACGGCCAGCCGCCGCAGTGCCGCGACCGCACAGGCCAGCGCGCTGACCAGCTTGTCCGGGCAGACCCGCAGGGCGGCCTCGGCGAGCTTCAGCTGGGCGTGCGCCTCCTGCGTATCACCCTGCTGCAGATATGCCCAGGCCAGCGCGACGTTCGCTCCGGGGATGAGCTGCTCGGCGAGGTCGTCGCCGTCGTTGCTCATCGCCTCGGCCGCCTCGCCGCCTCGCTCGACGGCGCACCTCAGCCTGCCCTGCAGGGCGTCCACCAGGGCGAGATACCCGAGGCCGGCGGCCCGCTCGTGCGCCGTCTCCGGGGTGCAGGCGGCCACGGCGTCGGTGAACAGGACCGCCGCCGCGTCCAGGCGTCCCGCCCACGTTTCCGCCACCCCACGGCCGGTCAGCACCTGGGCCCGGACCTGCGGGTGCCGGACCTGCACCTCACCGGGCAGTCTGGCCAGCAGGGCCTCCGCGCGCCCGGCCGCGGCCGCGGCCGTCTCGAAGTCCCCGGCGCGGCGGGCCAGCGCCAGCCGGATCAGCGCCGCGGCCAGCCGGGCCGGGATCTGGCCGTCCGCCGGCCGGCTCCCGAGCATGTCCTCGGCCGCCTCGAGCGGCATCGCGCTGGCCTCCGTCGCGCCGTGGCACAGCCCCGCCGCGGCCAGCACCAGCAACGGCTCGGGTTGCGTCCAGGCCAGATCCCGGGGCATGTCGCGAAACGCCTCGGCCAGCGGCTGATGGCCGCGCAGGTCGATGAGCTGACCCACGGCGAACTCGTCCACGACCATCCCGGCGGCGAACGGCCAGTCACCGGATTCCGCGGCGTACCGCACGGCCTCGCCCAGCCGCCCGCTGCGCTGGCACCATCCGGCCGCGCGCCGGTACAGGTCCGGAACCTGCCCGCGGCATTCGATCATGAGCTTGAGCCGAAGCACCGCGCCGAACAACGAGTGGTAGCGATACCAGCCGTGCCCGAGCGGGCGGACGAAGGCGTTCGCCCGCACCAGCGCGGGCAGGGCCTCGGCCGCCTTCGGGTCGTCGGTCAGCTCGCTGGCCAGATCGACGCTGAGACTGTCCAGGATGCTGGTCCGCAGCAGCATGTCGCGCACCGGAGCGGGCTGGGCGCTGAGCACCTCGTCCACCAGGTAGCTGGTGATGGCGCTGTCGCCGTTCTCCAGTTCCTTCACGAACTGCCCGGGGTCGGGATGCCCCTGCAGGGTAAGCGCGGCCAGGCGCATTCCCGCGGCCCAGCCCTCCGTTCGCCCGGTGATGCGTTCCAGCACCGACGCCGGCACGGTGACGCCATGATGCGCCAGCAGCACGCCGGACTCCTGCACGCTGAAGGCCAGATCGTCGGCTCTTATCTCGGTCAGCTGCCCGGCCAGCCGGTATCGGTGCAGCGGCAGCATCGGATCCACCCGCGATGCCACCATCAGGTGCAGGCCCGGCGTGGCGTTCCTCAGGACGTATCCGAGCCCGTCCAGGATGACCGGCTCGGTGAGCAGGTGGAGGTCATCGAGGACCAGCACCACGGGCGGGTCCTGGGCGGCCAGCACCGATGCGAGCCGGACGAGGAACTGGTGATCCACTGCCGCCCGGCCCGGCCCGGGCATCACCCGCGGCACGGTGCGGCCGGATCGGCGCAGGGCGGCCACGACATAGGACCAGAACACCCTGGGCCGGTTGTCGTAGTCGTCGATGTTGAGCCAGGCCAGGGTGCACCGGTGGCTGGTCGAGGCGGCCCAGGCCGCGATGGCCATGGTCTTGCCCGCGCCGGGCGGTCCGGTCACCGAGGTCAGCGGGCCGCCCGCGCCCTCGGCGAGGAGCTTGTCGATACGCGGGCGGGTGACTGCCCAGTCGGGCAGTTCGGGCATCGTGATCTTGGACGCCAGGACGGGATCGTCGGCGTCGCCGCGCTCGCGGACCCGGGCCGCCCCCATCGCGTCGGGAGTTGAAATCTTCATTCCTGCCTCCGCGGGCTAACCCTCTGCCTCAGCCCTTTCTCGCCTATCGGGGGGTGAGAAGTCATCACCCCCCGGATTTCTCACCAGGGTGACGGAATTTTCACCCGCCATGAGTGGCGCGCGCGGGGCGTGCCCGCGGCACGGTAGGGATACCTGGCCAACGATTCCTACTGCTAGGGGCTGCGGTGCCATCGTCCTATTACGAGATCCGGGTATCCGGCCTTCTCCCGCCCGAGGCCCTGCTCGACTACGAAAGGCTCACCGCCTCGGTCGAGCCGGTCGAGACCGTGGTGCACGGTCCGCTGCAAGATCAAGCGGCGCTGAAGGGGCTGCTCGCCCGGCTTGAGACGTTCGGTGTCGAGGTCCTGGAGATCCGGCGGCTCCACGGGCAGGCCCCGGCCGCCGCCGACGAGGAGCAGCCGTAACCCCGGCCGGCGGCACGGTGCCGGGCCGGGCCGGGTGACGGCTGAGCGTCTATGAGGGGCCCTTATGAGGGCCGAACGAGGCTCCAGCGTGCCTTCGCTCGCACCGTCATCGCATCACTGGTCGGACGGCGCGGGAATCGGCTGCGACCCGTTCTGCCAGGCCTGTGCCCCGGCGGACATCGCGGCCCTGGCCTGCGTCCACTTGATCCTGGCCAGTTCGCTGGGCGGCACTTCCATCTCGGCGACCCACTTGCGGGTGGCCGACACCAGATGCCCGCCGCCAACGGCCAGCCCGGCCAGGACGATCAGCGTACCCGCTCCCACCATCGCCGCGCTGATGATCAGGGGAGCCGTCTGGAACTGCGGCCCGCTGCTCCCGCGCTCGCCATCGCTCATGGCACCATCCTTTGCTCGCGACCTGGTCATTACTGTGCTCAGCCGGACGGCTCGGGGAATCATCCGTTCGGGGTGATCGCGAATTCCTGCTTGTCGCGCATCATACGCGCCGGGTGATGCGCCCCGCCGCCCGGGCCGCCATCGTGGGCGTATGGGCGGGCCGAAGGAGGACAACCGTGTCTCGTTATCCGAACATCGGCGACCATGGGCTCATCGGCGACCTGCAGACGGCGGCGCTGGTCAGCACCGGCGGCGTCCTCGACTGGTTCTGCTGCCCCCGGTTCGACTCGCCGAGCGTGTTCGCGTCCCTGCTGGATGCCGAGCGCGGCGGCTTCTACCGGATCGCGCCGGACCGGGACGACTATGTCACCAGGCAGCTCTACCTGCCGGATACCGCGATCCTGGTCACCCGGTTCATGACCCCGGACGGGGTCGGCGAGGTGCACGACTTCATGCCGGTCATCGAGGGCGCGGCCACCGACCGGCACCGGCTGGTGCGCAACATCCGGGTGGTGCGCGGCGCCATGCGGTTCGCGATCGAGGTCCAGCCGCGTTTTGACTACGGCCGCAAGCCGCACAAGGTGCAGACCTCCGAGTACGGCGTGGTGTTCACCTCTAATGACCAGGAGCTGACCCTGCACGGCATCGCCGCCGAGGGGTCCTCGATGACCGGATCGGGGATCAGGGTGGAGCGGGCCGGTGACGGCCTGCGGTGGACCCGGACGTTCCGCGAGGGTGAGTCAGGCGGGGTGGTGCTGGAGTCGATGGGCGGCGCGCCGCACCTGGTCGCCCCCGAGCAGGCACTGCGGTGGCAGCACGAGACCGAACGGTTCTGGCGTGACTGGCTGTACCGCTCGACCTACCGGGGCCGGTGGCGGGAGATGGTGGGCCGGTCGGCGATCACGCTGAAGCTGATGACCTACGCGCCGACCGGCGCCCCGGTCGCGGCGCCGACCGCCGCGCTGCCCGAGCAGGCCGGCGGGGAACGCAACTGGGACTACCGGTACACCTGGGTCCGGGACGGATCGTTCTCCATCTACGCGCTGCTCGGCCTGGGCTACGTGGCGGAGGCGGCCGCGTTCGGCGGCTGGCTGCGGGACCGCGCCGAACAGCAGGCCGGGAACGCCTCCGGGCCGCTGAAGATCATGTACCGGGTGGACGGCACCTCCGACCTGATCGAGGAGACCCTGGACCACTGGGAGGGGTGGCGCGGCTCGCGGCCGGTTCGGATCGGCAACGGCGCCGCGGACCAGCTGCAGGTGGACATCTACGGCGAGGCCGCCGACGCGATGTTCCTGGCCGACGCCCACGGGGTGCAGATCGCCCACCACGGCTGGCAGGCGGTCACCGGGATCATCGACTGGCTGTGCGAGCACTGGGACCAGCCCGACGAGGGCATCTGGGAGACCCGCGGCGGCCGGAAGAACTTCACCTACGGCCGGTTCCAGACCTGGGTGGCGCTGGACCGCGCGATCCGGCTGGCCACCGCGCGCGGCCGCCCCGCGGACCTGACCAGGTGGATGACCGAACGGGACGCGGTCTATGCCCAGATCATGGAGCGGGGCTGGAACCCCAGGATCGGCGCGTTCACCCAGCACTACGACACCGAGGTGCTGGACTCCTCGCTGCTGATGATGCCGCTGCAGGGCTTCATCGCCCCCCGCGACCCGATGTGGCTGTCCACCCTGGCGGCGATGGACCGCGAGCTCGTCTCGGACAGCCTGGTCTACCGCTACAACCCGGCCGCCTCGCCCGACGGGCTCAAGGGTGACGAGGGCACTTTCTCCCTGTGCACGTTCTGGTACGTCGACGCGCTGGCCCGCGCCGGGCGGCTGGAGGAGGCCAGGCTGGTCTTCGAGAAGATGCACACCTACGCCAACCACCTCGGCCTGTACTCCGAGGAGATCGGCAGCACCGGCGAGCAGCTCGGGAACTTCCCGCAGGCCTTCAGCCACCTGTCGCTGATCAGCGCCGCGGTCAACCTCGACCACCAGCTCGACCATGGCCCCGGTTCGGTCCGCCAGCTCCACACGGCGCCGTGACCGAGCTCAGCGCCGGCCAGTTCCAGGCGCTTTACCAGCGGCTGAAGCGGATGTCCCGGTGGGGGCCCGACGACCGCAGGGGAGCGCTGAACCACATCTCGGAGGCCGATGTGGTCGCCGCGGCCAGCGACGTCTGGCGGGGCCGGACGATCTCGCTGGCCGCGCCGATTGAGAGCCACCCGGCCCCCGACAACCCGCAGCCCGTCCTGCACCAGATGACCACCGCCACGAAGCCGGGCCGGCCCGGGTCGTCTTTCGCCACCGACCGCGTGGCCATGAACATCCACGGCAACGCCGACAGCCACATCGACGCCCTCTGCCATGTGCTCTACGACGGCATGCTCTACAACGACGTCCCCGCCGAGGCGGTCACCGCCGCCGGGGCGGCCGAGCTGTCCATCGACGTGGCCGGCCACGGGATAGCCGGCCGTGGCCTGCTGCTCGACATCCCGCGGCTGCGGGGCGTGCCGTGGCTGGAGCCCGGCGATCATGTCACCGCCGGCGACCTCGCCGCGGCCGAGGCCGCCCAGGACGAGCGCATCGGCCAGGGCGATCTGCTGTTCGTCCGGGTCGGGCACCGCCGCCGCCGGAGCGAGCTCGGGCCGTGGGATGCCGCCCGGGCCCGGGCCGGCCTGCATCCCGCTGCGCTCGAGTTGCTCGCCGCACGGCAGATCGCGGTGCTCGGCAGCGACGGCAACAACGACACCGCCGCCAGCGCCGTCGACGGCGTCGCCTTTCCCGTGCACGTGCTTGCGATCAACGCGCTGGGCCTGCACCTGCTCGATTACCTGCACCTCGAGGATCTCGCGGCGCTGTGCGACGACCTGCGCCGCTGGTCGTTCCTGTGCGTGATCGCGCCGCTGCGACTGCGCGCCGGGACCGGCTCACCGGTCAACCCGATCGCCATCTTCTAGACTGGGCAACCTTCTAAACTGGGCAACACGGGAGGAACCATGCTCCGGGTAATCCTGAACGTGATCTGGCTGATCTTCGAGGGCCTGTGGATGGCCATCGCCTACGTCCTCGCCGGGCTGGTGGCTTTCGTCCTGATCATCACGATCCCGTTCGGCATCGCCGCCTTCCGGATCGCAGGCTACGTGCTGTGGCCGTTCGGCCGCACGATCGAGCGGCGTCCCGGGGCCGGCGTCGCCTCGACGATCGGCAACGTGATCTGGATCATCCTGTTCGGCTGGTGGCTTGCCATCGGCCACCTGGTCGCCGGCGTCATGCTCTGCCTGACGATCATCGGCATCCCGCTCGGCCTCGCCAGCTTCAAGATCATCCCGATCACCCTGCTCCCGCTCGGGGTCCGCATCGTGCCCGCCGACCGCGGGTAAGCCAAGACCCCCGTGTACAGGCTCACCGCTGGCGGATGATCCGGGCCCGGCGGATCGCTGCGAGCATGATCCGATGGCGAGCGTATCCCGGACTAGGAGGCCTCGGTGACTAGGCACACCTATGAGATCAGGGTCATCGGCTCGCTCGGTCCGGCTACCCGTGAGGCGTTCGCCGACCTGGTGGTGGAGGTCGAGCCGGCCATCACCGTCTTGTCCGGTGACCTGGATCAGTGCGGCCTGCGCGCCGTGCTGGAACGGGTGCGCGCGCTGGGCCTGGAGCTCGTCGAGATCAAGCAGGCGCAGCCGCCCGCCTTATCGCCTCGGTTCGCGTCGCCGCCCGGCCGGCTCAGCTCCGCGAGCTCGAAGCCGCGGCGTCCTGCCGGGTCGCCCGCCACCGCGCCCATCCGGCCCTGACGGCAAGCCCGATGACGACGAGCAGGATCACGCCGATCAGCGCCTTCGCCCCGGCGTTCCCGATCCGCTTCGCGACCTCCTCGCCGAAGAAGTAAGCAAGCCCCACGTACATCCCGATCCAGCCGATGCCGGCCACGAGCGCGCCAAGCACGAACAGCCAGAACCGCACCCGGAAGATCCCGGACACGAAGGCAGGCATCGTCACCGACGCGGCGAAGGTGTGACGGCCGAAGGCCTGATCGCCCTTGGCCAGTAGTTTCCTGCGCCGTTTCTCCAGTCGTCCCGGATGGTCGAGCATCCGGCGTCCGCCCCGCACGCCGATCTCGTAGCCGGCCACCGACCCGATCATCCAGGCGATCATGGCCACCGCCAGAACGATACCGACGTTGAGCTTGCCTTCTCCGGCCAGGCAGCCCGCCGCGATCAGGGCCGCGTCGCCCGGACCGGGCAGGCCCGCCCCCATGATCGCGACGAGCACGAACATGACCCCGTACTCGGACAGGCTCATGACTCAGCGGTCAGCGCGTCAGCCGGGCCGGCTCATTACGCGGACCATGCCCTTCTGGAACTCCTCATCCCAGGAATACGCCTCCCTCGCCCCGGGGCCTGCCTCACCCGCCCGGGATGACGCACGCCGCCCGCCAGGACCGCGATCGTGAGCACAAGAGACCCGCCGGTGATGGAAGGTAAGTGATGTCGTCTTATCCGCTGCTCGACGCGTTCCTGACCATGAGGATTATTTAAAACTCCTATGCCGTAGGCCTGTGACCTGCGGTGATGCAGGCCGAATAGTGGACTTCTGAATAAGCTTCCATGCTGTGGTTTTTTCTCTGGGTCCTCTGGATCATCTTGGTGGTCTGGATCCTCACGGATGTCTTCCGCAACCGCGAAATCGGCGGCGGGGCCAAGGCCGGGTGGATCCTGCTGATCATCTTCCTGCCGGTGATCGGCATCCTGGCCTATGTGGTCGTGCACGGCGACCGGATTCAGGACCGGCGCGAACGTGAGGTGCTGGCCCGGGACGCGGCCTTCCGCGCGGGCCGTACCAGCAGCGCGTTCGAGTTCGCCAGGCTCGACGATCTGCACCGCCGCGGCGTGATCACCGATGCCGAGTTCGACCAGCAGAAGGAGCAGATCCAGCGCTGACCGGCCAGGCCGCCGACGCGCCGTAGCGCGCCGGGGCTGGTCCGGTCCGCAGGCCGCGATCCCGCGGCCTGCGGGGCGTGCGTTACCGGCGGCGATCGACGCGCCGTGCCGTCCGGCGTGACGTGCGGCGGGCAACCCTGCGGGCTCCGAACATCTCGTTGCTCCTTGCTATCTTGCTGTGTGTCTCATGCAAAAGACTCTATGGCTTGGCCGCGCCGGCCGTCTCCATCGCGTGCAGTTCCGTGGCCTCCTCGGCCGTCATGAGCCCGATCCCGACCAGATCGAGCGGGCTGATGAAGCCGTCGCTGATACGGAAGCCGCCCGCCCGGGCGATGGCGTCCCGCAGCGGCACGGCCCAGTGGTGCTCGAGCAGGACGAGCGCCGCCGCGGAGTCGTTGGGGATGTCCTCGAGTACGTCCCACTCGTCGACGTCGCCGAGGGGGTGGATACCCTCCTCCTCCGCCAGCTCGGCCCCGGCCTCCGCCCCGGCGATCGCGCCCTCTTCGCCCTCGATGCCGAGGCCGATGAGCGCGCCGATCTTGGTGCCGAGCTCGATGGCCTCGTCTTTCGTCAGGTTGCTGAGGTGCTCGACCTCGAGCGTGCCTTCGGCGTCCTTGTAGACGGCCAGCGCGTCGATGACGCGCACCATGTCGCTTTCCCGCAGCCGTTCGAGTTCGGCGATCACCTCACCGTGAAAGTCCGGGTGATTGAACCCGAGCACGATGAGCTGCACTGGTCCGATTGCCATATCCCATCTCTCCTTTGATAAAAGCGCCGTTGCTCCCTCACCAGCCCGCGGCGGGTTCACCACCGCGGCCTTGGACTTGTTGATCGCGTGCCGCAAAATGAAGGCCGCGACGATCTCGCACAATCCCAGGACGACGAACCAGATCCCGACCAGGACGGCGAGCGCTGTAACCGAGTTCACCGGTACCGCCGTGACCACGATCCCGGCGATCAGGCTGATGAAGCCGAAGGCGATCCACCAGCCGCGTCCCTCGCCGGAGCGGCCGGCGAAGCCGGCCGCGATCGCGGACAGTCCCTCGACGATCCAGCTGATGCCGACGACCAGGCCGATGATCGCCACGGTGAGGTGCAGGTGGCGGATAAGCACCACGCCGATCACCACAAGCAGCAGGCCGGAGATGCCCAGCCAGACCCGGTGCGATTCCCCCGGCCCGAACACCCTGACCAGGTGGAAGATCCCGGAGAGGATCAGCAGCAGGCCGATCAGGACGGCGATGACGTTGAGCGAACCGCTCGGGTGGAAGCTCACGATCAGCCCGAGTATCAGGGTGACCACCCCGAGGAACAGCGTTACCTGCCATGATCTGGCCAGGACGAACGCCGGGGCCAGTTCCTGGTCAGCTTCGTCGAGTTCCATGCGCGCCTTCCTTAGCGATAGCGCCTGCTGGGCAAGATGGCCCCGATGATCCACAGCACCGGGAAGAAGAAGCCGATCAGCCCCAGAACCCAGTGACCTTTGCGGAAACTGAGGACGGCGAGCGTGAACAGCAGGACCAGGTAGATGATCCCGAGCCCGAAGAACCAGACTGTCCCGTGCATGATCCGCCCTCCGTTTTCCATTCGGCCGCTGTCAGCATGACGCGCCCTGCCGCCGCGTGCCTCACCCCGGCGGGATGATCTGTGGGATCAGTGCAGCGTGATGATCAGTTCCTTGAGCAGGACCATCAGTAGCCCGAGGCCGGCGGCGAGCGAGGTGGTGGCAAGCAGCCGCAGTCCGTGCAGCCGGGCGGATCGTCCGGCCAGCCAGGCGTGCGCCATGAGCAGCACGATCGCCGCCGCCAGCGCGATGTTGGCCGCGGACAGGTTCGAAGCCCCGACCGCACGCGCCACCACGAGCACGAGCAACGGGGCGAAGGATGCGCTGACCATCGGCCAGGTCATGGCGAGCGCGCCGCGGATGTACTCGCGCGTCGGCATCAACCCGTGTGCCGCCTGCTCGCCGAGCAGTTCGGCGTACTCCTCGGCCAGCCAGTACACCAGCAACGTGACCACGACGGCGACGAGCAGCGCCGGCGTGGTCACGTGCCCGCCCGCGGTGTCGAGGACCGAGGCGGTGACGATGGCGCCGTATATGCCCGCCGCGCGCCGCCGCCCGGCGATCTTGGCCGGGGATCCGGCCTGGGGTGCCTCCATCATCACCACGGATGATGCTCGCCGGCGCGGGCTCCGCGTCTCCTCCGGCAAGGGTGATTTGCGCGATGAGTCTCGTCTCGGCACAACGGCGAGGCTTCCATCTTCGGCGAGCCCGAATTAGGGTGGCGAGTGCGACGCATTTCCTGGTCGCGGCCCGGCGCATGTTGTTCTGGGTACGGGGAGGGCCCCAGCATGCCGAACGCGGTGCGTGACTCGCGCGTGATGGTCCCGCAACTCCCGCCGCGGCACATCAGCCGCAACCGTTTGCTGGCCGAGCTCGACGATGCCGCAGACCTGCCCCTTACCCTGCTGGCCGCCGGCCCGGGGGCCGGCAAGACCGTGCTGCTCACCGACTGGGTCCGGCGCAGCGACGCCCGCATCGCGTGGCTGACCCCGACGCCGGCCGACGCCGGGCCGCGGCGGTTCTGGCGCCTGCTCGAGTCGGCGCTGCGCGCGGGCCATGGCGCCGAGCGCGGCCCGCCGGTCGCGACGGCGGGGCGGGGCGGGATGGGCCTGGTCCAGGCGCTGTTCAGCCGGATGCCCGATTCGGCCCGGCTCGTCGTGGTGATCGATGACGCCCACGTGCTCACCCACCCTGACGTCCTGAACGGCCTGGACAGCCTGATACGCGGGTGGCAGCCCGGGCCGCGCCTGATCCTGGCCGCCCGCAGCGATCCCATGCTGCCGCTGCACCGGTACCGGCTCGCCGGGCAGATGCACGAGCTGCGCGCGGCGGACCTGGCCATGACCCCGGCCGAGATCACCGAGGTGCTCGCGACCCACGGCGTCATCCTGCCGGCCCGGGACTTCGGCCTGCTCGTGGCGCGGACCGAGGGCTGGGCGGCCGGCGTGCAGCTGTCCGCCATGCGGATGGAGGGCGCCGAGTATCCGTCCGACTTCGTGTCCGAGCTGGCGCTGGATCCGGGCAGCATCGGTGAGTACCTGGTGAACGAGGTCCTGCACCGCCAGCCCGAACCGCAGCGCAGCCTGCTGATCGACACCAGCTTCCTGGACGTGGTAACGGGACCGCTGGCCGACGCGGTCACCGGCATGACCGGGTGCGGGGACATGCTCGCCGACCTCGCGCGGGAGAACTCGTTCGTCATATCGCTCGACGCCGCCCACGAGCGCTACCGTTACCATCAGCTGTTCGCGGAGATCCTGCGCTACCTGCTGCGACGGGAAAAGCGCCAGGCCGTGGGCGGCCTGCAGGAGCGCGCGGCGGCCTGGTTCGAAGCTAGCGGCGACCTCGGGAACGCCGTCTACTGGGCCGTGCGGGCCGGCGATCGGCACCATGTCGCCAATCTCGTGTCCCGGGGCGGGTTCGCGCAGGCATTCGTGCGCCGGCAGGACCTGTCGGGTCTGGGCCTGAAGGATCTGCCGCCGATGCGCCCGCCCGAGGGGGCCAGTGCCCTGCGGGCCGCCGAGTTCGCTGTCGCCAACTCCGCGATCGCGGCCGTCTTCGCTGACGCCGACTCGGCGGCGCATGAACTGGGCCTCGTTCGGAAACCTGATGAGACCCTGACCGACCCGGACCTGATCGTCGCCACCGACCTGGTGGAACTGGTCCTCGGGCAGAAAGCATCCGATGCCGGCGCCGTCGATGCCGCCGCCCACCGCCTCCTCGGCCGCAGCGGCGACATGGCGGCGCCGCCCATGCCGGGGTTGCGGGCCGCCGTGCTGCTGGCGCAGGCGAGCACCCACCTGTGGCACGGCCGGCACGAGGACGTCGGCGCGCTCCTGGACCAGGCGCTGGCGGAGGCGCAGCGTGACGGCACGGCGGGCCTCGAGCTCGAGGTGCTCGGCATGATGGCGTTCGTCGACAGCTACTGGTCGCGGACGAATCACGCCGACGACGCGGCCCAGCGAGCCAACGCCCTGAGCAGGCATAAGGACCTGGGTGTCCCCCCGGCGCTGGAACTGGCGGCCGCGGTGCGCTCGCTGATCGCTGGCGATTCCGGCAGCCTGGCCCGGGCGGTACAGCGGATCCTGCTGCCCGACGCCGTCGGCTCGGACCCCGGCCTGGCGGTCGCGCTGGTACTCGGGCAGGCCAGCGTGCTCCTGGAACTGGGGGAGGTGAACGAGGCGCGGATCATGCTGCAGCAGGCCGGCCGCCGCATCCCGGCCATGCTGGCGGTGCTGCGTGACATCATGCTGGCCGACCTGGACACCTCGCTCGGCCGGCCGCGCACCGCGCTCCGGCTGCTCCGGACCCACGTGGGCGGCGAACTCGCGGTCCTGACCGCGATGCCGCGCGCGCGTGCCTACCTCGCCCTGGGCGACCTGCGGGGCGCCCGGGACTGCGTGCGCGGCGTGCTGGCTACCCGCAGCACCCAGGCGGGGCGCTTCGTGCTCGTCGAGGCCATGCTCTGCGATGCCCAGATCGCGCTGCGCAGCGACGATCCCGAGCGCGCGCTGGAGAGCCTCATCCGGGCCCTCGAGGTCGCCCGGGGGGAGATCGTTCTTCCGTTCTTGCAGGTGAAGGACGTGTTCACCGCCCTCCTGGCGCGGCACCCCGACGTTGCCGCCCAATGGCCCATACCTCGCCAGGGGATCGCGCCTGAAGCGGCCGCCCGGCCCGCGGCCGCGAGCTCCCGTGACCTGCCCGAGCCGCTGACCCAGCGCGAGCTGACCATCCTGCGTTTCCTGGCCACCAGCATGTCGACCTCGGAGATCGCCGACGAGCTGTGCCTGTCGGTGAACACGGTCAAGACGCACCTGACCGCCATCTACCGCAAGCTTCCCGCCACCCGCCGGCGCGAAGCCGTGCTGCGCGCGCGCCATCTCGAGCTCATCTGAGGGCCCGCTCGCCGATCACCTCGCGCAGGTGAGGCGCGGCCGGATCCGGGCTGGCACCGTAGCGGTAAGCGGCGAGGATAGGAACGGATATGGCGGCTGTGAACCTCCTGACGCTGTGCAGCATGGAGCAAGACTGGCCCGGAGTCTTAGCGCCGTGACCGTGACGTCCCCGATGAGAACTCCGCCCACGTACGAGATCCGGATCGCGGGCCGGCTCGACGAGACCGCGCTCGAGTCGTTCGCGGGCCTCGACGTGGCCTACCGCGCCGGGGTGACCGTCATCACCGGGCAGTTCGACCAGGCCGCCTTGCACGGCATGCTCGAGATGATCAGATCGCTCGGCCTCGACCTCCTGGAGGCCCGCCGTGTCGGCGGCTCCCCGCGGCGTACGCCGGGATGAGGCGGCCGGAAGGACGCTGACCCAGGTGGCCGGCTTCCCGTGGCTGCTCGCGCCCGCCGGGTCAACTATGTCCTTCCGTCATCCGGCCGGGGGTCAACTATGTCCCTCCGTCATCCCGCGCCTCACTCTCGCGGGGTGACGACACCGCGGGCGGGGGCTCGTTATGGTCGCACAATGACGATCAGGAAGCTCTCGGTTGAATTTCTCGGCACGGCGATCCTGGTGTTCTTTGCCGTCGGCGTGGCCACGCTGATGTTCGGCTTCAAGTTCGCCGGCACCAGCGTCGCGGCCGGGGTGGTGGCCACGGCGCTGGCGTTCGGCCTGACCCTGCTAGCGCTGGTGTACTTCATCGGCCCGATATCCGGCAGCCACGTCAACCCGGCGGTCACGATCGGGGCGCTGCTCACCGGCCGCATCGGGCTCAGTGAGGCGGTCGGCTACTGGATCGCCCAGTTCGCCGGCGGGATCGTCGGCGCGCTGGTGCTGTGGGGCACGTTCAGCACCTCGCCCCTCTACCACCGGACCGTCACCGGCCTGGGCACCGACGGCTATGGCAAGAAGTCGCTGATTGACATCGGCGTGGGCGGGGCGTTCATCTTCGAGGTCATCATGACCGCCCTCTTCGTGTTCATCGTGCTGCGGGTGACCTCGGCCACCGCCAACGCGGCCACCGCGGCCATCGCCATCGGGCTGACCCTGACCGTGGTCCATCTCGTCGGCATCCCGGTCACCGGCACGTCGGTGAACCCGGCCCGCAGCCTGGGCCCGGCCCTGGTCGTCGGCGGCACCGCCCTGAGCCAGGTGTGGCTGTTCATCGTGGCGCCGCTGGTCGGGGGCGTGCTCGCGGCCGGCCTGCACCGGCTGCTCTACCGGGAGGAAGACATCAGGCTGGCCGCCGAGGCGCAGCAACCTCCCGAGGCCGAGCGCGCCGTGCGGTAGCCGCCCCGCGGTCAACTGCCGGGCGGTGCCGCGGTACTGCCGGTCGCCGTGCCCGTCCGACCCGCCCCCACACGGGCCGGCGGGCGCTGACTCGCCCGACCCGGGAGCCAGGCACGGGGGACGCCGGGCGAGGCGTCCACGTCGGCCAGTACCGCGGCAAGCTCGTCGGACAGGATGACAGGCCGCCCGTCACGAGCCCGTCCCGCCCCGCAGGATCCACGCGCCCAGCCGCTTCGCCCCGATGACGCCCCGGTGGAGGCCGTGTGTGATTCACATGGAGACCACCCGCGCTCCTCGGCCCTACGGCGATGCCTGAGCGTACCGTGGTGCACAAGCTCACCGTGATGCGTCCTACCGGAAAAGACAGGATCGGGGAAGATCGGGACTCCGGGGAGACTTTAGTGCCCTATCGGGGACTCGAACAAATCCTCCCCATCGGCCGCCTCGTCTGAGATGGTCTCGGCAGTGTCATCGTAACCGTCCTGGCCGGGGTTGAGAATGCCGGGCAGGGCTTGCAGGGTGGCTTCGGTGATCTCGACGTGGACGGTGGCCTGCTTGCCCGGCTTATTCCACAGGATCTGCAGGTCGAAGGAGTCGAACAGGCGGGCTTTGAGGGCGGGGTCCAGGCCGGGCAGGATGTTCCCGGCCAGCGGCAGCTCATCGAGGAGGGTGGGGTCGGCGGCCTTCGGGGTGTCCGCGGCGAGCGCGTTGAGCTGGGCCTGGGCCTGCTCGCGGTCGTGGTGGAGCTCGGCGAACCGGGCGGTGATCCGGGCCCGCATCGCGGCCGCGGCGGTGTCGGCCGGGTCGGCCGGGAGTTGTTCCAGGCTGAGGATCTGCGCGTTCTGCGCGGTGTCGAGCTGGCGGATCCGGGCGGCCAGGGCGGCGGCTTGCTGGTCGCGGCCGGCGGCCGCGGCGGCGTCGGTGGCGGGCAGCTGGGCGGCCAGCAGGCGGGCGCGGTGGGGGCCGAAGATGTGCTCGGCGAAGAACAGGCCGGTGATCTGGTCGAGGATGGTCTGGGGGATCTTGACGGTGCGGGGGTGGCCAGGGCAGGCGGCGGCATGCCGCGGGTTGTCGGGGCGGTGGGGGCACTGGTAGTACACGTTGGGGGTCTTGCCGGGACGGCCGTAGACCTGCCCGCAGGCGCGGCGCTGGCACTTCCGACACCGGACCCGGCTGCGGTACGGGTACACGATGACCGCGGTGTCCGGGCTGGCCGGGGCGGGCAGGTCCCGGCTGGTGGCGTGCTCCTTGCCGATCTGCTGGGCGGCCTGCCAGGTGTCCAGGTCCACGATGACGGGATGGACCGGCTGGGGGGACCACAGCCACTGGTCGGCCGGGACGGCCACGCGGTGGCCGTTGCGGTTACGGACCCGGCCGTAGACCATGTGCCCGGTGTACTTCGGGTTCCCGCTGCCGGTCGCGCCGACGATCACCATGTGCCGCCCCAGCGCCGATGCCGGGAGGGTGAAGACCGGGTGCCAGCGGTGCCCGATCGTGCGGATGGTGCCGCCGACCGGGATCCGCCTCCTGCGGGCCAGCAGCGGGACGGCGCCGGGCGCCTCGGTCAGGCCCCGGGCGGTGCGGGCCTGCCGTTTCCACTGCCGGCGGTCGAAGGTGATCGGCGCGGAGGCGGTGATGCCGGCCAGGCCGGTGGTGATGGCGTAGGTCCGCCACGCCCACACCCTCCCGGCCAGCGCGAGCCCGGCCGGGAGGGTGGCCGGGGCGAGCAGGATGAACGTGCGGGCCACCTCGGTCCAGTGCGGGGGCGGCTGCCAGTGCGCCCAGGACCGCACCCCGGTCAGCGCCTGCGCCCGCAGCAGACCCGGCCGGGTCGCGGTAAGGGCCAGCCAGGCTGCCAGGCCGGTCAGCGACCAGGCTGCCAGGCGGGCCAGCTTGACCGGCGGCCAGCCCCGCCACCACGCCGCCGCGTACCCGGCCGCGGTGATCAGCGTTAACGGCCAGGCCGCGAGCACCGCCAGGATCCCCAGCACCCAGCGCAGGCCTTGAGGGCCTCGGCCCGGCGGGGCAGCCCGGGATGTCCGTAAGCGCATCGTCATGATTACCGGATGTCACAGCCAGGGTGGGCTCCCCGGCGGGCAGCAGGCCCCCTGGCCGGGAGCACGCACCGCGTCCCGTTCGGCCTGAAAATCCTGATGCCCGGCCCGGGCCGACGGTCAGCGGGAGCGGGCCAGGTCGGCCAGCCGGGCGGCGGCGGCCTGGGTACGGGTGGCGGGCCAGGTTTCCCGCTGCCCGTCGTGGATGACCCATACCTGGCGTCCGTCGGTCCAGGCGGTCAGGCCGGTGCTGACCGAGATGACCGCGATGAGCTGGCAGGCGGCGGTGTAAATCCGGGTCAGGCCGTACCCGGCCAGTAGCGCGGCCACCGTGGCGGCGATGCTGGCCGGGCTGGCAGGCGGAACGGGCAGGGACATGGCCGGTCAGCCGGGGACGGGACCGGGCCGGCGGGCGGGCAGCGGCGGCCCGGCAGGGCCGGCCGGACCGGGCCAGGGTGCAGGTCCGCTACCGGCCGCCGGCCGGTGCCACGCCGCCGGCCGGGCTGGGAGGCCCGCCCGGACCGGACGGCTTCGTCCAGGTGTACGTCGAGGACGCCGTCGCCGACGTGCACCGGCTGCTGCACTGGGCGGTGACCGAAGGCGTCGAGCTGGACGGCCTGGAGGTTACCAGGCCCTCGCTGGAAGACGTGTACCTGTCGCTGACCAGCCCGCCGCCGGACGGCCACGCCGCCACCCCGGCCACGGGCGGGGGAACAGAGTCGTCATGAGCACCGCAGACGTGACCATCTCCCAGGTCCGCTACGTGAACAAGACATTCTGGCGGAACCCGGCTCGGGCGTTTTTCACCTTCGCCTTCCCGCTCATGCTGCTGGTGATCTTCACCGCGCTGCTCGGCAGCGGCACCGAGCGGATCGGCGCGCTGACGATCAAGGAATCCGCATACTACGTCGTCGCGATGGCGGCCTTCGGCGTGATCCAGGCATGCTACAGCAACATCGCCGCCGCCGTCACCTTCCACCGGGACGCGGGCATCCTCAAGCGCATCGACGGTTCGCCCATGCCGAAGACGTCGTTCGTGGGATCGCGGATCGTGCACTCGATGGCCGTCGGGCTGCTGCTGGTGGCCATCACCGCGGCCTTCGGCCGGGCGTTCTACGGCGTCACCATCCCTACCGGGATGGACCTGGTCCGGTTCCTGGTAATGCTCATCGTCGGCGCCGGCGCCTTCTGCGCCCTGGGCTTGGCGGTCACCGCGGTCATCCCGAACGCAGACGCGGCCCAGCCGGTCATCCTCGGCACGGTGCTGCCGCTGTGCTTCCTGTCGGGCATCTTCATCCCGTTCGGCAACAGCACGCCGTCCTGGCTGATCTGGATCGCCCGCATTTTCCCGTCCGGCATTTCGCCGCCGGGATGATGGCCGGCTTTGTCGGCACCCCGTTCGACTGGACCGACGTGCTCATCGTGGCCGCCTGGGGGGTGGCCGGACTGCTGCTCGCCATCCGCTTCTTCCGCTGGCAGCCGCGCACCGGATAAACCCGGGACGCCCGGGCCAGCCATCCCAGCCAGCCAATCCGGGCAACTGAAGGAAGGAGGTGCTGGCAATGTCCGCACTTGCGGTCGATAGGGAGATCAGCCTGGAGGACGTGCAGCGCGCCCTGGCCGACGCGCTCGGCCCGGGCTACCGGGTCAGCGTCACGTCAGGCTCCTCGCTGAAGATCATGCGCAACGCCGTCACCTGGGGGACCGTGCACGTGAGCTGGTCAGCAGGCAAGACCAGCTTCCGGGTCAGGCCCGGCGGGCTGATCCTGGTCGCGGCGTTCAACGCGGTCTCCACCGTCCCGAACATACGCCACGGCCTGGACCGGGCCTTCCCGAACGCGGCGTAATCCAGGCTGTCGAAATGCCGGAGACCTGGCCAGCGATCCGCGACCAGTGAGCGGTTCGGCCAAGGTGGGGTCGTCGCGGTCATAGCCGGTGCGGTCTTACGGAGAACGCCACTTGGGGAGGGGCCTTCGGGCCTGGTACCCGACAGTTTCCCGGCCTTGCCGGAGCGGGCCCGGCCACGACCACACTCGGCACCAGGGGGTCACGGAAGCTAGAGGTGCACACGATGACCAGCGGTGAACACAGGACGATGATCCAGCTGGCTGCCGTCCAGGTCCGGTCCGAACCCGGCCAGCCAGAAGTCAACAGGGCGCATGCGGTGCCGTTTATCGAGCAGGCCGCCGCGCAAGGCGTCGGCCTGGTCGTGCTGCCGGAGCTGTTCAGCTGCGGCTATGTGGCCAACCGGGCGATCTGGGACATGGCCGAGGCCCGCGAAGGCGGCACCGCCCGGTGGCTGGCCGCCACCGCCGCCCGGCTGGGTATCTGCCTCGGCGCCGGGACCGCCGAAACCGACGGGTGCGACATCTTCAACACCTTCATCCTGGCCGGCCCGGACGGGACGATCGCCGGCCGCGCCTACAAGGCCAACGCCGAAGCCAATGTGTTCCGCCGGGGCCGCCACGAGCACCTGATCAGCACCCCGATCGGCCGGATCGGGATCGGCATCTGCGCCGACAACCAGTACACCGCCCACCTGGAGCTGACGCACCGGCTGCACGCCGACCTCATCCTCATGCCGCACGCCTGGCCCACCCCGGCCATAGCGGGCGGGCCGGTCAAGGAGAAGGACGTCGCCGACCAGCAGCGGCGGATGACCGAGCTGCCCGTCCTGTACGCGCGCGCTCGGGGTGCCGGTGGTGTTCGCCAACCAGGTCGGCCCGCTGGCCCCGATGGGCGGCGCGCTCGGCCGACTGATGAGCCCCAGCATTTACCGGCTCCGCGGCCAGTCACGAATCGTCGACTGTGATGCCACAGTGCCCACCTCACTGTCGGAGGAGGAAGGCGTCGTGGTGGCGGCCGTGGCCATGGACCCGGACCACGAGCACTACCAGCCGCAGCCGAGCTTCGGCGGCTGGCTGCAGCCCGGTCCCGCGCTGGCACGCAAAGTCGTCATCCCGCTCGGCATCGCCTCCGGCACCCTGTCCTACTCCCTGAGCCGCGACCGCAGACGCAAGGCACAGTCATGCCTGACCCGGACAGCCAGACCGTTCCTGCAGCCTGGCATCGGCTTGCACCGCAAGGCCGGTCACCGCGGCGATGCACTCGGCTGTCTCCCGTGCGCGCCGCATCGGGCTGGACCACAGCGCGCCGATCCCGAGGTCGCCCAGCCACTGGCCGGTTCGCGTGGCCTGCATCCGGCCCAGCTCGGTCAGCCCGGATCACCGGGTCCGGGCTGCTTGCCGCCGTGCTGCACCAGGTAGACCACCGTCATCCCGATCATCTTGCCCGGCTCCGGCGCCTCCCAACTGCGGGACCGTCCCTGGCCGGTGCGCTCTGCTGCCGCCGGGCGGGCGCTCGGCGGCACGCGGGGAGGCGGCGGCTGATCCGGTGCCGCGGGGCCGCCGACGCGGCGGGAGCGCCCGCGCCGTGGCGTCCCGCTGGTGCGCGCCACCCGGACACTGCCGCGAAAGCACGCTTCGGCTCGATTCTGGCCCTGATTCCGCTGCACGAGCCGGGGCTCGCTGAGATGACGCCCCGGGAAATGGGCAGAATGACATGAGTGGTCCCGGCGTGCCGGATCGTGTCCGGACAGGAACATTGCCCTTCCCGGCAGCGGGCTGCAGGCTCCTGCCTGGCCTGGGCCCATTCGGCTTCCGGGTGCGCGGCGCGCCGGGTATACCTTTGTTCAGGAGGTGAGGGACGCGATGTCAGAACCGGAAGCCCATGTGCCCCCCTCCCGCGGGGCCACCTTGGAGCGGAGCAGGCAAGAGGTGCTCGAGGCGGCCCGGCCGCTCCCGGCGGACGAAGACGTGGTCATCGAGGATCTGAGCGATGAGGAAGATCGCCTGTTCCTGGCCGCGATCTTTGAGGTGTGAGCGACGGCTCGCGCGGGCCGGTGATCGTTGACACCGGCGTGTTCGGTGCGCGCCTGACCCCTCGGGGAAGATCGCTGGCCTCGGCCTACCGGCCCCTTCTGGAAGGCCGCCCCGTGATCATCTCGTTCATCACCGTGGCCGAGTTCCGGTACGGGGCCAGCCTGGCAGGCTGGGGCCCGGGCAGGCTGGCCCGGCTGGACCGCGAACTGGCCCGGGCGGATACGGTGTGGCCCGGGCCGAATCTCACCGGGGCCTATGTCGCTGTCCGTACGTGGTGCGCCAAAACCGGGCACGGGCTGGGCGGGAAGGATCATGAGGCCGACCGCTGGGTGGCTGCCTCGGCGATCTGGCTGGATATTCCCCTGGTCGCACACGACGCCATCTTCGCGAACGTGAAGGATCTCACTCTGCTCACCATGCTCGGCCGGTAGGCCCGGACCCGGCAGGGTGCAGGTGCATGCTGTGAGACGTCGCCAGCGGCGCGGCAGCGCGTGGTGTAGTTGCGGCTCGGGGACCTGCTCGACGCGTTTGGCCTCTCCATGGAGGCAGACGCGGGCGCATGGGTGGCGCCCAGCTGGGGAGTCAGAGGGCGAACGTAGCTTCGATCTTGAGCATACGAACCGAGCTAGCGGGGATGGTGGATTGATCAAAGCTCCTATGGACCCCCAAATACTCCCTGGAACCCGAATCTCTCCTGTTGACAGGGACAACTGGCTCAGCCGATGGCGGCGGCGACGATCTCGCGGGCCTGGTCCTGGATGGCGGCCAGGTGCCCGGGGCCGCGGAAGGACTCCGCGTACAGCTTGTAGACGTCCTCGGTGCCGGACGGGCGGGCGGCGAACCAGCCGGACGCGGTGACCACCTTGAGCCCGCCGATCGGGGCGCCGTTGCCCGGGGCGGTGGTCAGCGCGGCGGTGATCTCCTCGCCGGCGAGTTCATGAGCGGAGATCTGCGACGGCGACAAGCGCGCCAGCGCCGCCTTCTGCTCCCGGGTGGCGGGGGAGTCGATGCGCGCGTAGGCCGGATCCCCGTACCGTGACGTCAGGTCGCGGTACCGCGCCGACGGCGACTGTCCGGTCACCGCGGTGATCTCCGAGGCGAGCAGGGCCAGGATGATCCCGTCCTTGTCCGTGGTCCAGACCGAGCCGTCGCGCTGCAGGAACGACGCCCCGGCGCTTTCCTCGCCACCGAACGCCACCGAACCGTCCAGCAGGCCCGGCACGAACCACTTGAACCCGACCGGGACCTCGAGCAGCCGCCGGCCGAGCCCGTCGGTCACCCGGTCGATCATCGAGGAGCTGACCAGCGTCTTGCCGACCGCGGCCGCGGCCGGCCAGCCGTCCCGGTGCCGGTACAGGTAGTCGATGGCCACGGCGAGGTAGTGGTTGGGGTTCATCAGCCCGCCATCGGGCGTGACGATGCCGTGCCGGTCGGAGTCGGTGTCGTTCCCGGTCGCGATGGCGAACTCGTGCTGGCGCCGGATCAAGCTGGCCATCGCGAACGGCGACGAGCAGTCCATCCTGATCTTGCCGTCCCAGTCCAGCGTCATGAACCGGAACGTGGGGTCGACCAGGGGGTTGACCACGGTCAGGTCCAGGCCGTAGCGGTCGCCGATCTCGCCCCAGTAGGCCACGCTGGCCCCGCCGAGCGGGTCGGCGCCGATGCGCACCCCCGCCGCCTTGATCGCGGCCAGGTCCACGACCTGCCCGAGCGCGGCCAGGTATGCGGCGAGGAAATCGAACGTGCCGGTGGTGTCGGCCGCCAGAGCGGCGGCGTAGGAGACCCGCCGCACGCCCTTGAGGCCGTCGGCGAGCAGTTCGTTCGCCCGGTCCTGGATCTGCGTGGTGATGTCGGTTCCGGCCGGCCCGCCGTCCGGAGGGTTGTACTTGAACCCGCCGTCCGGCGGCGGGTTGTGCGACGGGGTGACCACGATCCCGTCGGCCCGCGGACCCGGCGACGCATTGTGCGCCAGGATGGCGCGGGACACCGCGGGCGTCGGCGTGTACCCGCCGCGCGCGTCGGCCAGCACCGTGACGCCGTTGGCCGCCAGCACCTCCAGCGCGCTGACCTGCGCCGGCTCGGACAGCGCGTGCGTGTCGGCGCCCAGGTACAGCGGCCCGTCGATGCCCTGGCCTACCCGGTACTCGCAGATCGCCTGGGTGGTGGCCAGGATGTGGTCCTCGTTGAAGGTCGCGGTGAACGCGGACCCCCGGTGCCCCGAGGTGCCGAACGACACCCGCTGCGCGGCATCGCCGGGATCGGGATGCACCGCGTAGTAGGCGGTTACCAGCTTGGCGACGTCCACCAGGTCTTCAGTGGCAGCGGGCTGCCCCGCACGCGGGTCTGTCATGTCGCCATACTGACACGCCCGGCCGCCCCCGGTCACCGGCGGGAAGGCGGACACCGGGCCCGTTCGGGGTTAATTTTGACCGAACGGGCCGGTGCGTGCCCAGCGCCCGGTGCTGCCCACGCGGAGGCGATCGCCGAGGCTGCCCCATCCGTCCCGGATGTCTCACGCGTCCCGCCAGCCCCGCAAGGCGGTCCAGCCCGGGCCCGCCAAGGTCCGGCAAACAGCATCGATGTCACATTGCTGTCGCCCCAGCAGCAGCGCCCTCACATCGATGTCGTTACGCCCCGGCCATGGATGCGGAAGGCAGCGCGGCCCTGACCTGCGACACGGCCGGGACCGCTCAGGTGGCGATGTCCGGATAGGGCAGCGTGATGTGGTCCATGGCCCGGGCGTAGGCGAGCTGGTACTCCAGCGGCCCGTGGTCGCGCTCGAACATCGCGATGAACAGGGTCAGGGTCAAGAACGGGTGGGCGCCCAGGCCGAACAGCGCCACGTGGTCATGCTCGCGCAGCGCCCGGCGCTCGTCCTCGCCGAACGCGAGCCAGGTCGACTTCTCGTCGGCGTGGCAGTTGAGCACGGTGTTGGCCATCTCCCGTTCCCACCACGCCACGGTGCCGGCCGGATCGGACCGGTAGCGCTCGACAAGCCGGGGGTCGCGGTCCACGGTGTAGAGGAACTTGTTCAGCAGGTACTTGCTCATTCTTCTGGTCCTTCGCTCGCCTCCGGGCCGCTTCTTAGTCCCGTCTTCCCTCCTCTCTTCCTTCTCTTACTTCTTTCCCCCTCGCTCCTCCGTCGCTCACAGTCCAGACGGGACCGCGGCCCGTTGGCTCGCTTACAAGGACACGGCTCCCTCCGGGTACCAGGTGAAGTACGCCTCCATGGTGTGGAACAGGTCCAGCGTGTCGGTGTAGTCGGCCTTCACGCCGTCGCCGGCCGCGCCCATCATCAGCATGAAGTCCATGAACCCGTGGGTGGCGTTGCCCGGGGCGTGCAGGCTGTCCAGCGTGACCTCGCCGAGGCAGCCGTCGATGTTGCCGTTGGCGATCCAGGCCACCGCCTTGCGGTCGAACTCCGGGTCGGGGCCGTGCGGGCCGAACTGCCGCGGGCCGCCAAGCTCCAGCGACAGGTGCCCGGTGCCGACGATGGCCACCCGCTTGTCCGACGGCCAGGCCCCGACCATCTTCCGCAGCGCCCGGCCCAGCGCCACGAACCGCGACGGGCGCGGCATCGGCGGCGCGAAGATGTTGGTGTAGACCGGCACGATGGGCAGGTCGGCCTGCGGCCGCAGCGTGATGATCGGGCAGGTCACGCTGTGGTCGATGCGCAGCTCGTTGCTGAAGGCCAGGTCGAACCCGGCGTCCAGGCCCTCGCGCAGCAGGTAGCCGGCCAGCTCCTCGTCGCCCGCCAGCCGCATCCGCGGCAGGCCGAACTCGCGTTCCTCGTTGTACCAGTTCGCGTCGAAGAACGGCGCCTTGCCCACCAGGAACTGCGGCATGTTGTCCAGCCACAGCTGGTGGAAGTGGTCGCTGCCCACCATGACCAGCACGTCGGGCTCGGCCCGGGTGAGCGTGGCGCGGAACGCCTCGATCTTGGCCACCCACTCGTCGGCGAACGGCGGCCGGTCCGCGCCGGCCGAGGTGCTCGCGCGATAGTAGAAGGGATGATGGGTCGAGGCGATGACCGCGGCGACGGTGGCCATTCGGCGGCTCCTAGGGCTGGTCCGGGTTCATGTAGACCGCGTTGCGATCGACGGTCAGGTACATGTCCATGCCGATCGGGCGGCGGTGTTCCTCGGCGATCTGGCCGAGCAGCCCGGCCGCCCGGGCCAGCAGGGCGAAGCCGCGGAGCAGTTCGACCGGCAGGCCGAGGTCGGCGAGCGCGGCGCCGCAGACCCCGGCCCCGTTGAGCGGGAGCCTGCGGCCGAGTGCCTGCTCGTGCACCCGGCCGATGGCCTCGAACAGCCGCAGGTGCGGGCCGCGCAGCCCCTCCTGCTCGGCGATCTCGATCAGTACCGGCGTCCGGGGATCGGTCACGTTGTGCACCGGGTGGCCGAGGCCGGGCACGAACCGCCCGGCGGCCCGGGTCTCCCGCACCGCTTCCAGCGCCAGCGCGTCCCAGCCCGCGTCGTCGGCGGGTAGCCGGCCTGGTCGGTGCGACAGCACGTCGTGCAGGTAGCGACCGCAGTCCTCGGTGACGCCCAGGAACCGGGACCCGCCGCCGAGCAGCCCGGCCGCCAGCGCGCCCTGCAGCGAGTCCGGTGCGGACAGGTAGGTGAGCCGGGCCGCGATCGCGGTCGGGGTGAACCCGTGGTCGGCCAGGGCCACCAGCACGGCCTCGAACACCCGGGTCTCGGCCGGGGTGGGCCGCCGCAGGGCGACCAGCCAGAAGGCGAGCTCGCCGAAGCTGACCTTACCCATCAGGTCCGCGGTCAGGTCCTGGCCGAGCAGCCTGATCTGGTCGGCCGATGAGGTGCCGAGCGAAGTCGGGAAGGAAAGCCCTCGGGCCCCGTCCGCGCCCGCGCCGCCGGCGCCGAGGCTGCCCGCGCCGCCGGCGCCGAGGCTGCCCGTGCCGCCGCTCATTCGCCCGCTCCCGCGCGGCGGGCGTGACTGGCGCTTGAACCCATTCCGGTCGGCCTCAGTTCTTCTGACCCGGCCAGCCAGCGGCGGATCTCGGCGCCGTGCTGGTCCAGGGCCGGCGGCGGCAGCCGGTAGCTGGCCGGGGTCGCGGAGAAGGTGATCGGGTGGCGGACCGACGGCATCGCGTCGTCGCCGTGACCCACCGTGACGACCGGGGCGAGCCCCACCTCCGCGGCGAACGCCACACCCTGGTCGATGGTGTTGATCGGCCCGCACGGGACCCCGGCCGCGATCAGCTCGCGGAACCACTCGAGCTTGGTCCGGGTCCGCAGCCGCTCGACCAGCAGCGGCCGCAGCTCCTCGCGGTTGGCCGTGCGGTCCTCGTTGCGCGCGAACCGCGGGTCGTCGGGCAGCCCGGGCGCGCCCAGGACCTGGGCTAGCCTGCGGAACTGCACGTCGTTGCCCGCGGTGACGATCAGCTCGCCGTCGGCGCAGGGCAGCGGCTCGTACGGGAACAGGCTGGGATGGCTGTTGCCCATCCGGAACGGGACCACGCCTCCGGCCACGTAGGCGCCGGTCTGGTTCACCAGGCCGGACATCGCCGAGGCCAGCAGGCTGGTCTCGACGTGCTGCCCGCGCCCGGTCTGCTGCCGGTGATTGAGCGCGGCCAGGATCCCGATGGTGGTGTGCAGCCCGGAGATTACGTCGAACACGGCCACCCCGGCCCGGTACGGCTCGCCGTCTGGATCTCCGGTCACGCTCATCAGCCCGGAGATGGCCTGCACGATGAGGTCGTAGCCGGGGAGCTGCGCCCCCCTCGGACCGCTGCCGAAGCCGCTGATGGAGGCGTACACCACGGCCGGGTTGGCGGCCGCCACCGCGTCGTAGTCGAGCTTGAAGCGGGCCAGCCCGCCCGGCTTGAAGTTCTCGATGAACACGTCGGCGCGCCTGGCGAGCTCTCTCGCCAGGGCGAGGTCTGCGGGGTCGCGCAGGTCCAGGGCGACCGAGCGCTTGTTGCGGTTGACGCTCAGGTAATAGGTCGAGATGCCGTCCCGGACCGGTGGCTGCCAGGTGCGGGTGTCGTCGCCGCCCGGGCCCTCGACCTTGACCACCTCCGCCCCCATGTCGGCCAGCAGCATCGTCGCGTACGGCCCGGCCAGGATCCGGGAGAAGTCCGCCACCAGCAGCCCGGCCAGCGGCCCGGTCGCTTCCGGCGGCCTGGCCGCCGTGCCGTCCGGCCCCCGCCCGTCCACGGTCATCGCGCCTTGATCCTCTCGCCGTGCACCTGTCCGTCATACGGACAGCCGTCCATTACTCTGGCAGGCACCAGCCTAGACGCGCAAGATTCCCTGTCAAGGCCAAACCGGCGCACTGCCTTGACACCGGTCCTGGCATGCCGGAGAGTGGCACTGTCCGGCATGTGTTCGTGCAGCGGACGATCGTCCGTATCATCTCGGGAGGTCTCGATGGCGAACCCTGGCGCGGAAGTGGCGTCCCAGTCGGCCCGCCGCCCGGTCGTGCTGCGCGGCGGCACCGTGCTGACCATGGACGGCGCGCACACGGTGCTGGCCGACGCGGACGTGCTTGTCGAGGGGGACAGGATCGCCGCGGTCGGGCCGCGCCTGCCGGCCCCCGCGGGGGCGCTCGAGATCGACGCGAGCGGCGGCATCGTGATGCCGGGGATGATCGACACCCACCGGCACATGTGGCAGACGGCGATGCGCGCCTACGGCGCGGACTGGACCCTGACCCAGTACTTCGTCTGGAACTACCTGGAGCACGGCCGCAAGTTCCGCCCCGAGGACATCCACGTCGGCAACCTCGTCTCGGCCTGGGAAGCCCTCGAGGCGGGCGTGACCACCACCGTGGACTGGTCGCACAACCTGCACACCCCCGGCCACGCGGAGGCCGCGGTCGACGCGCTGCGCGCGGTGCCCGGGCGGTTCGTCCTCGCCTACGGGAACATCCAGGCCGGCCCCTGGGAGTGGGCCGCCGACCCGGCCTTCCGCTCGTTCTTCGGCCGGCACGCCGCCGGCGACATGCTCGGGTTCCAGATCGCCTTCGACGTCACCGGCGATCCGGCCTTCCCGGAGCAGGTGGCCTTCGAGGTGGCCCGCGACCTCGGGCTGCCCGTCACCACCCACGCCGGCGTGTGGGGCGCCACTAACGACGACGGCATCCGGCTGATGCACGAGCACGGGTTCATGACCCCGGAGACCGTCTACGTGCACGCGGCCACGCTGAGCACCGACTCCTACCACCGCATCGCGGCCACCGGCGGCAGCATCTCGGTGTCGACAGAATCGGAGCAGAGCGCGGGCCAGGGGTACCCGCCCACCTGGCAGGTCCGCCGCCACGGCATCCCGGTCTCGATGTCGATGGATACCAGCGTCTGGTGGAGCGGCGACCTGTTCTCCGCCATGCGCGCCACCCTCGGCGCCGACCGGGCCCGGGAGCACCTCGAGGCGCACGTGAAGGGCGAGACCGTCACCCATCACGCGCTGCGTGCCGAGCACGTCGTCGACTGGGCCACCCGGGGTGGTGCGCACGCCCTGGGCCGCGACGACCTGGGCCGCCTCGAGCCGGGCCGCAAGGCCGATGTGGTGCTGATCAAGAACGACAGCTCGCCGGTCTCGTTCCCGCTGGTGAACCCGTACGGCCACGTCGCCTTCCAGGCCCAGCGCGGCGACGTGCACACCGTGCTGGTGGACGGCCGGGTGGTCAAGCACGAGAACAAGCTGGTCGGCGCCGACCTGGGCGCGCTCCGGCGCACCGTCGAGGCCACCGTGGACTACCTGCGCTCCGCGCTCGGCGAACAGGCCTGGACGGCCGGGATGAACCCCGACCTGCCCTCCACCGAGGTGCTGGACAACCCGTATCAGTACACGGAGTTCAAGTCCGAGTCCACGCACGGCGCGCGCGGCAGCCTGTTCGGCGAGGACTAGCCCGGGCATGGCGGGGCGCGGCAACGGGCCCGACTTCGTCGAGGCGCTGGCGCGCGGGCTGGACATCCTGGGCGCGTTCGGCGCCGAGCACCGCGGCATGTCGCTGAGCGAGGTGGCGGCCGTGGCCGGGCTGGCCCGGCCCACCGCCCGCCGCCTGCTGCTCACCCTGGAAGAGCTGGGCTTCGTCCGGTCCTCGGGCGGAACCTTCGAGCTGACGCCGAAGGTGATGCGCCTGGGCATGGCCTACGTGAGCTCGCTAGGCCTGTGGGACATCGCCCGGCCGCACCTGGAGGCCCTGGTCGCCCGCACCGGCGAGTCGTCGTCGATGGCCCAGCTCGACGGCTCCGACATCGTCTACGTGGCCCGGGTCTCGGTGCCCAAGCTGATCGCGCTGCGGGTGGAGATCGGCACCCACTTCCCCGCGGTGCAGACCTCGCAGGGCAAGGTGCTGCTCGCGGCCCTGCCCCCGGATCAGGTCGCGGCCGCGCTGGCCCAGCCGAGCCGCTCCGGGCTGCCGCCCCAGTGCCGTCCGGCTGGCGGCCGGCCGCCCGGGCAGCTGCGCGACGAACTGGCCGAGGTGCGGGCGCGGGGCTGGGCGCTGGCCGACGAGGAGCTCGCACCGGGCGTCCGTTCGGTCGCCGTCCCGGTCCGGGACGGGACCGGGACGGTCCGGGCCGCGATGAACGTCACCGTGCACGCGGCCGAGACGACCACCCAGCGGCTGCTGCGCGACCACCTGCCGCTGCTGCTCACCACGGCCGGCCAGATCAGCGCCGAATGGGCGATCTGGCTTTCCCGCCCGCACGTGGAAATCCCAGGCCCCGCACAAGCTTTCGACAAAGCTGGCAACCAGCGTCCGAGTATCGCTTTAAATAGCGGCCAATAGGGCGGATATTGCCGGTCATAATAAGGCCGGGAGACGCTGCGGAGCATTGATGACACGCCGTGTGACCTGGACATTAATGACGTGACGGCAATAAAGGGGGAGCATTAGCGCTGAGAAGACAATCCGTTGCCAGGAAGGTCACGCTAATGCTCCCGGAGCCGACCCTGCCAAAGCGGCGGCGAACCGCCCCGGCTCAGCCGCAGCCGTGGGCGATGACGCCGTTGTTCGCGGTGCCGGACAGCCCTGACGTAATCCCGCCGCCGGGCCGCCAGGACACCCGGGCGCCGGCCCGCGGCCGCCGGGCGAATTCGCGCCAGGGCCGTCCGGGAAACTCCGATAATGCGCGCAAGGAGCCGGCCGATTTGCTGACGGTCACATCGGAACGGCTCCGCCGGGCGCTCGGGCGCAGTTTCCTGCGCTATGGCTTTTCCGGCGACCTGGAAACCGCCGTGCACGCCGCGATGAACGTCATCGAGCCGGTACTTGATGCGCGGGACACCGAAATCCTGCGGCTGAGGCGGCTGATGGGCACCAAGCTCCCCGGCCGGTAGCCGCCGGCGGGTGTGCTGCCCCTCAGCGCGGCGCGCCGATCGCCACGCAGCAGTGGCCGGGCCGCGGGTCGCGGACCGGACGCCAGCCATCCGCGCCCAGGCCCGCGATCAGCCCCTCGACCAGTGCCAGGTTCATGCCGCAGACCACGGCCCGGTGCCGCTGCGCCAACTGGCGGAACGGGCAGTTCCGCAGCCGGATCACGCCATCGTCGCCGCGGCTCGGCTCATATCCCTGCTGCGTCAGCGCGCCTGCCATGTCCGGGCCTGCCGCGTCCGGGCCTGCCGCGTCCGGGCCTGCCGCGTCCGGGCCTGCCGCGTCCGGGCCTGCCATGTCCGGGCCTGCCGCGTCCGGGCCTGCCGCGTCCTCGTCCGTCATGTTCGCCAGGAACCCGCTTCCCAGCTCCGCGCCGAACCGGTGCGCGGCCTCGCCCAGGGCGGTCCGGCTGCGGCCGCTGGGATCGGCCGCGACGGCCTGGACAAGCAGCCGCGCCGCCAGCTCGTACTCTCGCGGCGGCACGGTGACCGCGAACTCGCGGTCCGACCTGGCGTACAGCTTGGCGGGCCGCCCGGCCCCCGGCCCGCTCCGCCCCGGCGGCCGCTGGTAGGAGGCCGTCAGCAGCCCGGACTCCACCAGCTTGTCGAGGTGGTAGACGGCCAGTGCCCGGCCGACCCCGGCCGCGGCGGCGGCCTCGTCCCGGCCCACCGGCCCGTCCTGCCAGGCCACGACCTCGTACAGGCGACGGCGCACCGGATCATCCAGAGTGCTCAGCGAAGCCAGATCCGGGCCGCCGGGCGGTAGGCTCATGAACCGACTCTATCACTAAAATCATTTAATTTAAGAAAAGGTCTCATACCGAACGGGCGAGGTGCCTGCCCGGCACCCGCTCCTGCCTCACGGCGGGGGCGTGCCCGGCACCCGCTCCTGCCTCACGGCGGGGGCGTGCCCCCGCTCACCAGGGCGGCGGTGCCGCTGACGTTGCCCTCCCTGGTCATCGTGGCCAGCGCCGCGGGCCGGCCGAGCAGGTACCGGTTGAAGAATGCCACGGTGACCCGGGCCACCAGGCGCTCCTCCGGGTTCGTGCCGGTGTACGGGGTCATGTGGTCCACGCCCAACAGGTCGAGGTAGTACCGGGCGCGCTCGGCGTCCGAGCTGTACAGCTGCATGCTCGTCCACGGCGGGTTGATCGTGTCGGCGCTGCCCTGCACGAACAGCATCGGCGGAGCGCCGTGCGCGAAGTAGCGGCCCGGCATCGGCGGCCACTCCGCCCCGGAGAGCACCGCCGCGGCGGCCACCCGGTGGTCGGTGCAGCAGCCGTTGGCGACCAGTGCGGCCACCGTGTCGCCGCCGTCGGACTGCCCGGCCGCGCCGATCTCACGCCGGTCGAGCAGGCCGTGGAACGGGTCGCGCGGCTGGGCGCTGAGGTCGAGCAGCCTGCCCAGGGCGTAGCTGACGTCCCTGGGCTGGTTCACCAGGTCCGCCTCGTCGGGATCGGCGGCGTGGCAACTGGTGCGCGGGAAGTCCACCGCCGCGACGACGTAGCCGGCGCTGGCCCAGGACCGCAGCAGGGCCGAGTACCGGCCGCTGCACTGCATGAACCCCGGCGCGAACATGATCAGCGGCAGCGGCCCGGCGGCCGGCCGCGATCCGGTCAGCGGGTACCAGATCACGGTGGCCAGCGCACGCGGGCCGGCCTGCGCCGGCTCCACGAAGGTCAGCTGACGCTCGCCGGCCCGGTAGCGGCCGAGGGTGCCGACCGCCACGGCGGGGCGGGCCGGCGCGCTGGCCACCGGCCGGGCGGAGGGGGTTTCCTGCTTCCGGGGCGCCGCCGCGGGGGCCGTCGTCGTGGCCGCGGGCCGCGGCTGGCCGGTGCACGCGGCGAGAAGCGCGAACATGACCGCGGTCAGCGCGCCGACGGCTATCCGCCCGGCGTTCCCGGCGGCTGGCTTCACCTGCCGGAGTCTAGCCGGGGACCGGCCTCAGCCGTCGAGGGTCTCCAGCTCGCAGCATACCTGCGATCTATGCCGCCAGTGTGAAAGCAGTGGCGTCTGGTGCACGGCTTGCCGCGAAACCTGGCGTGTGAGCCCGGCGCGGTAGCCCCACTCCGGGCGAATCCCCCTGAGTTCGCCCCGTCCCCCAGCGAATCACCCTGGGCTCGCCGGCATCCTGAAAGCAGGCCCGCACAGGGCTCGGCGAGTGAAGCGAGGGTTTCCCATGTCGAGGCTGAACATGATGGATGCGCGGTGCACGGCGCTGTTCGTATCCGGGCTGCAGCGATCAGACGCGCCGACGCCAGACGCGGTAAACCAGGCGGTACGCGTGGCCGTGCGGCAGTTCGGCGTCCGCGGCTGCGCCGCCCGGATGGCCCAGGAGTTCGGCGACCACCCCGAAACGGCCGCCGGACGCATGCGCTGGATCCGGCAACTGGTCGGCGAGTTCCCGGCCCGGCCGGAGGCGACCGCCGTCGGCCGGACCCGCTGCGCCGCCTGACCGGCCAGGCCCCGTCGCGGGGCGAATAGCCGAGGCGCCCCGCCGTCCCGGGCCGGCGGGGCGCGCTCTGGAGGCCCAACCCGACGCGGCCTGCACACCTGGTACCGGGAAGGGCCGCAATTACTATTACCGATGATTCTGAACGTCGGCTGGATAGCATCTGTAGACACGCGGTTCTTTTGCCCTAGAAAAGTTCCAAAACCCCTGAATATCTGCCGAACGACCGGCGGGTACCCGCCCGGCGCCGGCGGCCGCCCCGTCGCGGACGGTCAGCGTCACCAGGTCCACGGTGACCGCCACCAGGTCGAAGCCCCGCGGGTCGTATCTGGCGAGGAACTCCTCCTCGCTGACCGGTTCGGCCGCGCCCGTCAGATGTCGATCTGTGCGTACGTGGGCAGCTGGAATTGTCTGGCCAAGGGGTTCCATATGGCGAGGAAATCGTTCTTGGCCTGCACGGCTTGTGCCGAGACCTGCAGTCCGGTGTGGTAGTCAGTGTCCGGCGCGGTGCTGGCCGGACAGGCCAGGGTCGACTGCGGGTCCTGCATCCAGCCGATGAAGTCGCGGTCGGCGTTGATGGAAAGCTGCAGGACGTTCCCGAGGTCGGTGCGCATCGACTGGCCATCGGGGATGGCCGACACGGACAGGGCATCCATGGCGGTGATGACGTTCTGCCGGTCGGTGATGGCCTGCTGCAGCTGGGTGATCCCGTCGGCGGGCGTCATCGTGCAGGCAGCTACCTGGGGAACCGCGGTCTTCACCAGGGTGCGCGCCGTTGCGCTGGCGCGGACGAACGCAAGGAACTGCGTGAGCTGGCCTTGTTCGGACGCCGACGCGGCCGGGAAGGCTGACGATGACGCGGCGGGGGAGGCCGGTGCCGCGGAGTTGCCCGCCGCGTTCCGGCGGTGGCCGGTTCCGGCTGAGGCGGCACTCTTTTGATGAAGCATGGCGTAGGCGGCTGAGCCGCCGCCCGCGAAGGTCACCAGGATCACCAGCCCGATGAGCAGGCCGCGGCGCCCCGGCGGGGTCTTCGCGCGCCCGGGCGGCCGCGGTGGCCCCGGATCGGCGGTGCGCGGGGTGACGGTAGCCTCGTCGCGGGCCGGAAGCCGGGCGCCGCAGGCGAGGCAGAACCGGATCGCGGCCCCGGGCAGGGCCGCACCGCACGACGGGCATGAAGTGGTCATCGGCTCCGCCTGCACCCTCCTCCCGGAATCCGCTAGAGGAAGCTGCTGATGGCGTGCTGAACCGCGGAAATGGCCGTGGTCAGCGATGTTACGGTGCCCGCTCCAGCCATAAGGGCATGCAGCAGCCCGCTGAGCATGCGCATGTTCGGCCGGTCTTTCGCCGCTTCCTGCCGGGCGGTGGCCACGATGTTTCTCAGCCCATCTGCGTCCGCCACCTCAGGCGGCGGCACGCGCAGCTGCTCGGCGAGGACGGCCAGCAACTCGCGCAGTTCCGTGAGATCAGGGGCGGCGGAGCTGGCGGTCACGTCGCCTGCGCTGGCGCCGGCGCCAGGACCCCCGGCGATGGCCCCGGCGTTCACGTGTGCCGATCCACCTATCTGGACGCCGTAGTTCGTGTTCTGGGAGTTCATGCCGCTGTCTTCCCTCCACCGTCGCCGCGGAACGGGATGGACCACCCGGTGGCCTTCGCGCCCGGACCGCCCGCGATCTGGTTCGCGGTCACGGTCGAATCGGTGATCTGCACTCCGTTGTTGGTAATCATCATCCCGTTGTTGATGAGCACTTCTGCCTGCGAGACCAGGCTTGACACATCGACGTTGTGCATTCGCAGGAATGCGATAAGCGAGCTGAATATCCGCTGCTCGATTACCTTGATGTAACGGGCATGATCGAAGACCTGGAAGTATCGTTGCCAGCTGGTGTCGGCGGCTGCCTCGCGGATGCTGATCAGCGCGCCATAATCAGGGCGTCGGCTCAGCAGGCGCCTCGTCGCGTCACGACGGCTGCCCGCGCGGAGCTCGTGAACGATGGCCGCCGGGCTACGCAGGAGGAACGGTATCGTCTGCTTAAAACTCGTCTTGAGCATGGCCGAGAACTCGCCGTCCACGGGGGCCATCTCCATTTCGTCCACCGCTTTGAACACCGGGCGCAAGGGCGGGATGGCCGTTCGGGCCGCCTCGACGAAAAGATCCGTACGGGATAGCAGGAAACGCACGAAGGTCGTGGTAACCAAGTCGCCCTGCCAGCCGGCCATGCTGATGGTCAGGTAGGGGCGTGCGCGTTCTTCGGGATCCGCCATCAGGCTAGCCAGCAGGTCGCCGCTGACGGAAGTGACCGGGGGCCCGTCATGGTTAAGCAGGAAACGCTGGTCGTCGCGAATATCCCGGCCGTTGACGAACAGCCGGTAATCGAACTCCATGCCCGGCAGGTCCAGTTCCTCCAGGCCGGCTTCGATGTGCTCATAAAGCTCCTGCACGGTGAAGCCGCGGATAGGGGCTTCGCGCCGCGCCGAGGTGATATCGACGGCGAACGACCAGCTTGACGTCACCTTGCCGTAGCCCACGAACGGCGAGAACGAGCTGTAGACCGTGACGTTACCCGCCCGGTCGGCTTCTTCGACCCGCGCCAGCTGGCGTGCGGCGTAGCTGTTCCCGGGCGGCGACGGCGGTTCCGCGGTACTGAACTCGCCCGAGCGCAAGGGTTTCGACGACTGGCCGAAGAAGCGGGCGTGGCGCTCGGACAAGATGGTCATCCAGCCGATGAAGAGGAAGAGCGGGATGGTAATGAACCCGACAATTATCGTGAGGATCATGATGCCCAGGTAAATAACGAGGAGCACGTCCCTGATAACCCGGCGCCGGTTCGCGGCCAGCGCGTACCTGAGGACGGTCGCCATGTCCACGCCGGGGGTGGAGGCTATCGCGCGGTGCGGTTGTTCCAGGATATCCTCGATAACGGCTCGGGCCAGGTCGCTGTCGAAGCTCACTGCCGCGGAAAGATAGCGCGTCATATCGCCATAGGAGATTTCGCGGCGCGGCCGCGCACGGGCTGGCCGGGATGGTCCAGCCGATCTCGCTGGCGGCGCCGGCTTCCAGCGCCAGCTTTCCTCGGCGGCCGTCGGGGAAGCCGCGGGCTCCGTCGAGACCGGCGTGCCTCGCATCCCGGCAGATGACGGCCGCCCGCAGGATCCGCAGAACTGATAACCCTCGGGATTGTCATGACCGCAGGCACAACGCATACGTCCCCCTAGCATCCTCCCCGGCGAACCTCACGTATGGGAGGTAATGCCGCCCTTCCCGCGGCCAGTGTAAGGCCAGTGCACCCATGGGGCCGGGCTGACGGAGAAAACGCAGGGAATTGGGACGTTCCGGCCGTTATCTCTAAATTGCGTAATTACGCCCGTTTCCGGTCCGCGCCCCGCACGCCACGGCGGCCGCCCATGATCGTCCTCGGCCGAAGGCATCGGGCTCCGACTACTATGGCGGTGAGGGTTCATCGGTATGACAGAACGCAAGCCGCCTGAGATCACCTTCGCCTCGTGGGTTGACCAGCAGATCCATGAGGCGGCGGAACGGGGTGCCTTCGACAACCTGCCCGGCGCGGGCAAGCCGCTGCCGCGCTGGGGCGGGACCGACGACGGCCAGGCCTGGCTGCGGGATTACCTGCGCCGGGAGGGCGTGTCGGCCGAGGAACTCCTGCCCCCTCCGCTGCGGCTGCGCAAAGAGATCGAACGGCTCACCGGGACGGTGCAGGACTTGCCCTCCGAGCGCGCGGTCCGCGAGGTCGTCAGAGAGCTCAACCGCCGCATCCTGGAGTGGCGCCGGGCCCCCGTGGGGCCGCCGGTCTACCTGCGGCTCGTCGACGAGGACGCGCTGACCGCCCGCTGGCGCGAGGCGCATCCGCGGCCACCCGGGCCGGCCCAGGCCGTTCGCGGTCCGGCCCCGGCCGTTCGCGGTCGGGCACAACCGCGGCCCCGGTGGTGGCGTCGTTTCGGCCGCGGCCGGCCTGCTCCGGGGGCCTGAGGTCGTCCGCGACGATCCTCACCGGGCCAGCCCAGCGACACCGGATGACAGGAATGAGACCGGTACCTGGCCGGGTGAGGAGTGATCGGTGAACGGCACGGCCTTGGTCCGCCGGCCCTGGGCTTCACCCCGGTCGTCTGTGGACGTCAGCGAGTCCGAGCCTCATCGTTACCGCGGCCTTAAAAGCGCGCCGGTGACTCGGGCGTGTTTAATACGACCAACGTCCGTACGGCTCAATGTCCGGGACGGTTTGCGCCAGGCTCGCGGCACCTGGGTGCGTCGTGGTCGCGGCGGGACGGTTCAGCCATGCTTCGCGGTGGGTAGGCGGCGTGTGGACCGAGGACTTCAGGAAGTGTCCCGAGGAGGTGCGCGATGCGCGGGGAACTGCGCGAGCAGCCCGGAGCCCGGCAACGGCCGCGCGGGAGCCCGCCTGTCCCGTGCCGCGACGGCATCCGGCGGCGCGGGCGCCGCCGGATGCCGCGCCGCGCCGTGACGGCTGTCGCTGCCGCGGCACTCGGCGTTGCCGTCACGGCGTGCGCGAGCGCCGATCCGCCCGGGAGCGGGGGAGCGGGGGTGACGCCCGCGTCGTCGCCGAGCGCGACCTGGTATCCGGCCCAGGGGGTCCCCGCTGCCGGCGCGGGCCCGGCGGCCGCCCCCTACTTCGTCGCGCTCGCCTTCCAGAAGCCGGACGTGCCCGCGACGGTGACCGACGCGGTCACCGGCAAGGCGCTCGGGACCGTGCGCCCGCCCGCTGGCATGAGTTTCGCCAGCGCCGCGGCGGCAGGCGATGACCGCACGTTCGTCCTCGCCGCCGAGGGCGCGTACCCGGCGCAGTCCTCCCTCACCCGGTTCTACGAGCTCCGCCTCGGTCCCGGGGGCCAGCCCGGGCCGCTGTCGCTGCTTCCCGTTCCGGCGGTCGCGTACGGCGACAAGTTCGCGGTGTCCGCCGGCGGCGGCAGGCTGGCCATCGCGACAGGCGGAGCCGGCAACGGCCGCATCGAGGTGGTCTCACTGCCGGCCGGCGCGGTCCGGGTCTGGGGGGCGCCCGACCACGGTTCCGCGACCAGCCTGTCCTGGGCGGGCAACCGCTGGCTGGCGTTCGACTGGTCGGACGTGTCACACCCCGCGCAACAGTCCGGCTTGCGCCTGCTCGACACGGCGGCGCCGGGCACCGACCTGATGTCCTCCCGCCTCATCGTTTCTCAGGGGGCGAGGTTCGGGAGCTTCGGTGGCCTTATCGGCCCGCTGATTACCCCGGATGGGTCGACGGTGTTCACCGCCATGGTTTCCGGCGGGTCCGTGAACCCGGTAGCCGAGGTGGTGGAGTTCTCAGCGCGCACTGGGCAGGCGCTGAGGGCCGTGACCCCGCCGGCCGGCGAGTCCGGGACGGGGCAGTGGTGCGGCGCGCTGTGGACCGATCCCTCGGGCCAGCATCTGCTCGCCGCCTGCGGTGACGTCCCCCCGGGCGGACAAGGCAGAATCGACGACGGCCATTTCACCCGGATGAATCTCCACGTGCCGACCTACAATTTCAGCGCGCCGCGCGAATCGTTCGTCGCCTGGTGACGGGGGCGAGGGCAGCCAGACGAACCGGGGTCGTGCCTAGCTCCAGCACGTCGGGTTGGCGTTGCTGGCCCCCGAGGCCTGGTCGAAGTCGCCGTAGCCGTTGAGAACGCCATTGCCGCCCGACCACTGCCACATCAGCTGGCAGGCCGCCGGAGCGCTGGCGAACCAGCTGGCGCTCCCACCGGAGTCCGAGAAGCCGTACGGGAACCCGAGCGTGGCCTGCTCGTCGGTGAAGGTCCATTCCGCGGTGTGGTGGATCTGCCCGCCGCCGAAGATGCCGGCCCACGAGCCGTATGAGCGTCCGCCTGCGGAGTACACCCCCGCCATGTAGGGAGAGTGGATATCGATGTAGTTCCGGAACCCCGAGAAGGTGGCGTAGTCCACCTCGGGAGCGATATACGACGCCTTGACCTGGTTGCCGCACGGGCCGTCCCAGACGGTGTTCCACCCGTTTCCGTCCGGCGCCGAGCCGTTGTTCTCGACGTCCATGAAGATGTAGCGGAAGCCGAAGAAGACACCACCCAGATGCGCCATGACCTGCTTGGCCTGGGCGATGCCCCAGGCCGTGGCTTCCGCCGTCGTCCCGTCGTAGTTCGGATCGCGGCCGGGACCGGCCGCGAACCAGTAGGCGGCGGCGCCGAGGCCCGTGTGGTACTTGACAAGGTTGTCGTTGGCCATGTTGTAGTTCGCCTGGACCCAGTTGAGCCCGCTCGTGGTGCAGCCGTCGGAGTTCAGGTACGAGCCGATCTCCCCGATGTACTCCCCGTAGGGGCCGTCGCTGCCGTTGGCGCAGTCGCCGGCCGGCTCGGTGTAAGGACCGCTGCCGCACGCGACCGGGGCGGAGCTGTCGGTCCCGTAGTAGAAGCCGCTGGAGCCGCTGCCGGCGGTGAGCCCGAGCAGATCGGCCTTCGCCGCGGGGAGCGCACGGCGCGCGATCGTCTCGGCCGTACGGCCGAGACGGCCCGGCAGGTACGAGAGGATGCGCGCCGCCCCGCAGAAACGCACCGGCGCGGCGAGGCCGACCGTGCGGCCCGCGCCGAGCGCAGCCGTGGACGGGTAGACGGTCAGCGAGGTCACCCGGCGGCAGGTCCGGGTTCCCTGTCCCGTCGCCAGCACGGCGATGGACACCGATTGCCCCGGCTGCAGGGTCAGCGCGGTTTGCTGGGCCGGGCCGTGCTGGTAGGTGGTCAGCAGGGCCTTTCCGGCCTGGAGGGCGGCGGTATTGGCCAGGAGCTTGGCCACCTGGCCCGAACCGCCGGCCTCGCGCACCCGCACCGTCGGCCAGCTTGCCGGGAGCACGCACGGGCCGCTGCCGTTGCTGAGCCGCAGCGCGACGACCGAGGCGCCGTCGTCGGACACCGTGCCGGATACCCCCGCCCGGAGTTGCGCGGTGCTGCACGCGGGAGGCTCCGCCGCACTGCTCACCGCGAACGGCGGCGGGGCCGTCGACACCTTCAGCCCGTTGATCTGACGGCTCAGCGTCTGCATGGCGTAGAACGGGGACAACTGCAACTGCCCGCCCACGCAGGGGACATGGGAGCCGGCTGGCGGGCGGACGGTCACCGGCCGGACTGCTCCGGGCAGGACCAGCGTGAGCGTCCACCCGGTGACGCAGCCGGCCGGGGAGGCCGGGGACATCGCCGTGACCACCGCGCTCTGGCCCGGCGCCAGGACGATCGTCGCGGCCGGGATAACCGCCAGATTGCTGAACCTCACGTCACCGATCCTGGTGCGGACCTCCTTTCCCGCCGTGGTCCTGACCGTCAGCCGGGGCCAGCCGCGCAGCGAGCACGCGGCGCCGGCGGTATTGCGGAACACCACGTTCCATGCCTGCTTCCCCATTCCGTCGGCCGGGTCTCCCGTGATGGCGGCCGGAACGAAGATATTCAGGTCGCCGGGCCGGCACCCGGCCGTACCGGAATGCCGAGCGGCGGCCGGACCGGGGGCGGCCGGCTGCGCCGCCGCCGGCCCGGCCGTGAGCGCGAGCGCCACGACGGCCAGCGCGGCCGTGATTGCCCAGAGAGCCGTCCACGGCGGGAACGCCCTTCGGAGCATGTCGGAATACCTCCAGCAGACTAGTAAAGGCCCGCAAGCCGATAGCGCCGACGGCCCGGTGGTCCGGCAATCAGATATTCCGCGGAGGTGCCACGTAATTCTCTAACGCCCGGCAATCGCTCCCGTTTTACCCTGTAGGTTCCTTCCTGGCCGGGAGACACGCCGATCAGGCTGGCCAGTCAATAGCCCGAAGGCTCATGCAGGCCCGTTGCCCGCCTGGATAGGCGCCGGCCCGTCCAGTGCGGGCGATTAAACATTCATCAGCAAAGCTCGGGAAACCAGCAATGCGATGAGGCGCCCGGCGCGCCTTCAGATGACGAGCCGCGAATGGTAGCGGCAGGGCACTGCCGACCGGGCATAATCACGTGAATGTGATCCGATGCGGACTGAACCGTGACCTTGCGCCTGCGCCCGCGCCTGCGCCCGCAGCCGAAGCCGCAGCCGCAGCCCACGGCACCCGGGGCGCTGAGCCGGGCGCACCCGGTTGAGGTTCGAGGATGGCCGCCAGCAAACAGCCGCGCTACGCTGTTCCTGATCTTCCTCCGGGGGAGGCGCCGTGATGGCAGGGCCGGGAGAGGCAGCAGCCGCGGCAGGCCGCGGGCACCCGCGGGCGTCGCACGCCGACCGCGAGCACACGATCGACACGCTCAAGGTCGCGTTCGTGCAGGGCCGGCTGACCATGGACGAGTTCGACGCGCGAATCGGCCAGACGCTCGCCGCGCGCACCTACGCGGAACTGGCCGCGGTTACCGCCGACATCCCCGCCGGGCTGGCCGGAGCCCGGCCGCCCCGCGAGCCGGCCACGCGCCGGGTGAACAACGCCGTCAGGTGGGCCACGGCCGGGCTCGGTACGCCGGCCATTCTCACCGCCGCCTTCATGTTCGCTTCGCTGCGCGGCGGAGGCGGATTCGGCGCGGTGGCCTTCGTGGTGGCGCTCGTCTATTTCGTGCTCTGGCTGTCCGCCGGGGCCGACATGCTCTGGCAATGGCACTGCATGGCGTTGCCGACGGCCGGAATGTGCGTCCGGTGCGCGCACACCGCCGCGTCCCACCGCGGGCCGGCATCCTGCGCCGTCCGGCTGGGTTCGCTGCGAGTGTGGACGCACTGCCCGTGCTCGGGCTATGTTCCGCCCGGGTGCTCACCGGAGACCGCCGACCTGCGCCTGCTGCCCACCAGCTGCCTGTGACCGGCGGCGCCGTGATCGAGACGCTGGCGCGGGAGCGGCTCGGCTTCGAGCGGCTTCGCCCGGGACAGCTGCGCGCGACGCAGGCGCTGGCCGGCGGGCGCGACGTGCTGGCCGTGCTGCCGACCGGCGGCGGGAAGTCCGCGATCTACGAACTGGCCGGGATGCTGCGGACCGGGCCGACGGTCGTCGTCTCGCCCCTGATCGCGCTGCAGGACGATCAGCTCGCGCACCTGCAGGCGGCTGGCCTGCCGGCGATCGTGCTCAACTCGCAGCAGTCGGCCGGGGCGCGCGCGGCCGCGCTGCTCGCCTCGTGCGACCCGGGCACGTTCGTCTTCCTGTCCCCGGAGCAGCTCGCGAACCCGGAGACCAGGCAGGCGTTGCAGCGGGCGCGGCCGGGGCTGTTCGTCGTCGACGAGGCGCACCTGATCAGCCAGTGGGGCCACGACTTCCGGCCCGACTACATGCTGCTCGGCGCGCAGGCCGAGGCGGTCGGCGCGCCGGTCCGGCTGGCCCTGACCGCGACGGCCGCGCCGCCGGTGCGACGGGAGATCATGCGCCGGCTCGGGCTGCGCGATCCCGAGGTCGTGATCGGCGATTTCGACCGGCCGCACATCGCGCTTTCCGTGCGCCGGGTGCGCACGCTTCCCGACAAGCATCGCGAGCTGGTGCGCTCGGCGGGCGAGCTCGCCGGGCCGGGGATCGTCTACGCGGCGACGCACGCCGACGCGGAGGCGGCGCGCGAGGCGCTCGCGGCGGCTGGCGAGCCGGTGACGCTCTACCATGCCGGGCTCTCCGGGCGCGAGCGGCACGACGCGATGACGGCATTCCTCGGTGGCTCGGCCCGCGTCATCGCGGCCACGGTCGCGTTCGGCATGGGGATCGACAAACCGGACGTGCGCTGGGTACTCCACGCTGACCCGCCGCCCTCGCTGGACGCGTACTACCAGGAACTGGGGCGCGCCGGCCGGGACGGCGAGCCGTCACACACGCGCCTGCTTTACCGTTACGAAGACTTCGAGATGGCGCGCCACCTGACCGCGGGCAGCGTCTCGGGCGCCGCCGTCGCCCAGGTCGCCGCCGCGCTGGCGGCCGGACAGCGTGTCGAGCACGGCGCGCGGCAGCGGACGGCCGCGCTGGTCCGCCTGGCCGATCTCGGCGCGGCGACGTGGCAGGCGGACGGCGAGGTTCGCTGGGCCGAGGCGATGAGCGTTGCGGCGGCGCTGGCGGCATCGGAGGCGGAAACCCAGCGCGAGGACGAGGTCGAGCGCACCCGGCTGACGATGATGCGCCGCTACGCGGAGCACACCGGCTGCCGTCGTTCGTTCCTGCTCACCTACTTCGGGCAGGACTATCCCGGCCCCTGCGGGAACTGCGACAACGACCTCGCGCACGCCGAGACCCCGCGGGCCGGGGTCCCGTTCGCGGTGGGCGCGCGCGTGGTGAGCGAGCGCTGGGGCGAGGGCACCGTGCAGCGCTACGACGGCGACCAGGTCACGGTGCTGTTCGACGAGCACGGCTACCGTGAGCTGTACCTGCCGCTGGTGCTCGAGCGCCGCCTGCTGCTCCTGCGGCCTTCCCCGGACTCACCCTGAGGCGTCGGCCGGGGCCGGGACCTCGTGCGTGACCAGCAGCGCCGCGGGCCGCCGGCCCGGATCCGGTGGCCCCGATCTGCGGCCGGCGCGGCGGTGGTTCGGCTGGTTGTTCGGCGGCAAGCCCGTTCCTGTATTCTATCGCTAGTAAAAGCTCGCGAAAGAGGACGAGGCTATGACCGTTCTGGTCGGCCGCCGGGAGTCATTCAATGCCGCGCACCAGCTCTGCGACCCGGATCTGTCCGATGACGAGAACCGGCGCTTGTTCGGGAAATGCGCGAACCTGCACGGCCACAACTACGTCCTCGAGGTGGTCGTGGCCGGCCAGATCGACCAGGCCAGCGGCTACGTCCTGGACCTGAAATCGCTGTCCCAGGTCATCGGCAGGCAGATCATCCGCGACGTGGATCACCGCAACCTGAACACCGACGTCCCGTGGCTCAAGGGGCGCATCCCGACCACGGAGAACCTGGCCCAGGCGTTCTGGGAGCGGCTCCGGCCGGAGCTTCCCGGTGGGCTGCTCCGGTCGGTCCGGGTCTGGGAGACCGACAAGAACTGGGCCGAAGTCGGTGATCGGGTCTGAGGCTCCGGTCCTGGCCGCCCCGGAGCCCGCTATGATCCCGAACGGACCGGGCCGGGAGCTACGCAGCCGGTATACGGCCGCGGATTTGGATGTGTTCACATCTGACGAGGCGAGCCGGTTTATCCCGGGGGGAGACGGTGATCCGCAAAACGACGTGATCCTGGCCTGGGAGCTGCTGTACCGGCTCGAGCCGGAGCTGTATGACCGGCTGGCCGGCGCCGAGCGGCTCCACCCCGGGGTGGTGCGCTGGCTGCCGCGCGACGTGGGCCGGATCGCCGAGGTCGGCGCGGGCACAGGACGGCTGACGATGGAGCTCATCGAGCGCGGGCGGCAGGTCGTGGCCGTGGAGCCCGCGATGCCGCTGCGCCGGATCCTGCGGCGCAAGCTGGCGGCAGCCGATCGCGGGGACCGGGTCCAGGTGGTCCGCGGGTTCTTCGACCAGATGCCGCTGCCCGACGATTTCGCCGACCTGGTCGTCGCCTGCTCGGCGTTCACCCCCTCGCCGGGCCATGGCGGCGAGGCCGGCCTGGCGGAGATGGAACGGGTGTGCCGACCGCACGGGTGCGTGGCCATCATCTGGCCGAACCACCTCGAGTGGCTCACCGCCCGCGGCTACCGGTACGTCAGCTTTCCCGGACCGATGTTCGTGGAGTTCGGTAGCCATCACGAGGCCGTGGAGATGGCCGAGATCTTCTACCCCGGGGCGGCCGGCGAGGTACGGCGACGTGGCTGGCGGAAGGTTCCCTTCGAGGTACTGGGCATCAATCCGCCACGCGACTTGGCCTTCAAGGTGCTGTGCCCGCCCGGGGGGACGACCCCGCAGAACGGTCCGCGCACGGGGGGGCCCGCCGCCCCGTGCCCCCCGGACCCCCCGGCGAGGCGACGATGAAGATCGCGATCATGGCGCCCCTGGTGACGGCGATCCGCGAGCCTCAGCGCGGCGGTTCGCAGGCGTTCGTGTCCGATCTGGCTCGTGGCCTGGCCGGCCGGGGGCACGATGTGCACGTCTACGCCGCGTCGGGATCGGAGATCCCGGGGGTGGACGTGATCGACACCGGGATCGATCCCGGGTCCCTGGCGGGCACGCTGTACCGGGCGTCCGGGCCACCCGCCGGCGAGCCAGGGCAGGCCGGACCCGCGGCGGCGGCTGACTCGGCCTTCGCCGCCGCCTACACAGGCATGCAGCTGACCCGATATGACGTGATCCACAATCACGCCTTCGACGCGCCCGCCGTAAGCCTCGCGACGGCGCTGCAGGCGCCGGTGGTGCACACCCTCCACCTGCCTCCTGACCAGGCCGTGTCGGCGGCGCTTCGTCGTGCCGTCCGGCGCAGCGGCCGGCCGGTGCTGGCCGTCGTATCGGATTTCCAGGCCCGTGCCTGGCGCCGGGTCGTCCCTGTCGACGCGATCCTGCCGCCGTACCCGCCCACGCGTGTCATTCCCTGGTCGAAGGCGCCGGGGCAGGGCGCGCTGTTTGCCGGCAGGCTGAGCCAGGAAAAGGGCGCGGCTGAGGCCATCGACATAGCCCGCGCGGCCGGGGTGCCGGTCGACGTGTACGGGGACGTCTACGACGCCGGGTACAGCCGTGAGCGGATCGACCCGCGGCGAGGCTGGCCAGGGGTGGCCGTTCACCAGGCAGTGCCCCGGGCCTCGCTGTGGCAGGCCATGGCCCGCGCGGCCGTCGTGCTGTATCCCGCCCGCTGGGACGAGCCCTTCGGGCTGGCCGCCGCCGAGGCGCAGGCGTGCGGAACCCCGGTTGTCGCGTTCCGGCGCGGCGGCCTCGGTGAGGTGATCATGGACGGCGTAACTGGCTTCCTGGTGCCGCCCGATGACATCGGGTCCGCCGCCGAGGCGGTGTCACAGGCAGCCGGGCTTTCCCGGCCGGCCTGCCGTGAGCACGCCGAGGGCCAGCTTGACCTGGAACTGAGCCTGGACGCACACGAGGACCTCTACCGGCGCGTGGCCGGTGGGTGATCACATGCACTGGCTGGCCGGACGGCTGGTGGTCATCACGGGGTCCAGTCGCGGGATCGGGGCGGCCACCGCCGCGGCGGCAGCGGCGGCGGGCGCTCACGTCGTGCTGGCGGCCCGGGACCGTCAGGCTCTCGACGGCGTGGCAGGCCGGATCAAGGGCGGCGGCGGCCAGGCCACGCCGGTGCCGACGGACGTGCGCGACGAGGCCGCGGTCGAGCGGCTGTTTTCGGTGATCGCCGGGATGGGCCGGCCCAGCGCGCTGGTCTGTGCGGCCGGGGTGCTGACACCCGCTCCGTTCGGTGAAATTGAGTCGGGGATGTGGCACGAGACACTCGGGGTCAACCTGACCGGCACCTTCCTGTGCTGCCGCGCGGCGTTTACGGCCATGGCTTCCGCTGGTGAGGGCCGGATCGTCACCATCGCGTCGCTGTCGGGCGTGTACGCTACCGAGAAATTCCCCGGACTGGCCGCGTACAACGTGTCCAAGTACGGGGTCATCGGCCTCACCGAGGCGATCGCGGTCGAGGGCAAGGAGCACGGCATCAGCGCCGTTTGCCTGAGCCCGGGCGCCGTCGACACCGAGATGCTGCGCCGGGCCAACCCCGCGCTGCGTCCGGGCCTGACCCCAGGCGACGTGGCGGAGTTGATCGTCGCGCTGCTGGACAGCCCGCTGGCCGCCGTCAGCGGGGCGAACATCCCGCTGTTCTGCAACGCCTAGCCGGCCGTCACAGCGACCGCAAATCGGTGCGGTCGTCGGCGAGCACGGCGGGAGCCGGCCGGGCCCGGGCGGCTACCAGGCGGGCGCAGGCCGCCATCTCGCCGTCGAGGTCGAGTTCGGGATCACCGCCGCGGTCGAGACCGACAGCGGCCCGCACCACCCCGTCGACCAGGTAGAAGCCGATCAGCTTGCGATCGGCCACGCTGCCGCGGACCACGAACTCGTCCCACTTGGTGACGTGGCCGACGTACTCGATCTTGTGCTCGTACTGATCGGACCAGAACGTGTAGAGGTAGTCGTAGGGGGCCGTTGAGCCGAGCATGGACCTGGCCGCGGCGGCGCCCTGTTTCTCTGCGTTGTTGTAGTGCTCGACCCGGATTCGCCCGAACAGCGGGTGAAGATGGTTCGCCACGTCGCCGGCCGCATAGACGTCGGGCGCGCTGGCCCGGCAGAGCTCGTCGGCCAGGATCCCGTTCTGCTGCGCGACGGCCACGCCCGGAACGTGCGGTTCTATGCCGATGCCCGCCACGGCGAAATCGCACGTGATGCGGCGGCCGGCCGCGGTCACGGCCGCCGCCAGGCGCTCGGTGCCCTCGAAGCCGGCGATCTGGTCCCCGGGCAGCAGCTCGACGCCGTTCGCCCGGTGGATGGCACCGATCAGCGCGCCGACCTGGCCGCCCAGCACCGTCTCGAGCGGGTCACGGCCCGGGAAGACCGCGGTCACCTGGACTCCGAGCTGCGTCAGCGAGGCTGCCACCTCACAGCCGATGAATCCCATGCCCACGACGACCGCCCGTCGGCCCGGCGCCGCCTCCCGCTTGATCGCGTCACACTCGGCCACCGTACGCAGGTAGTGAAGGCCGGGCAGGTCGGCTCCGGGGATCGCGAGCCGCCGGTTACGCCCCCCCGTGGCGATCAGGACCTGCTGATAGCCGAGTTCCTCGCCCGAGTCCAGGGTGACGGTGTGCGCGGCGGGATCGACGGTCGTCACGCCCGCGTGGCGGCGCTCGATACCGTGGCCGGCGTACCAGCCGGCCGGCCTGACGAACCAGCCGCCGAGGTCCTCCTCCGAGCGCAGGTAGGTCTTGGACAGCGGCGGACGGCCGAAGGGAACGCCGGGTTCCCGGCTGATGAGCACGACCGGGCCGGGGAAACCCTCCTCACGGAGCGTGACGGCGGCGTTGCCGCCTGCCAGGCCACCGCCGACGATCACGATCGGATTCCCCGTAATTCGCTCCGCCATGCCTCCATTCTGCCCGCGGTAGCCGCCCTGAAGGCCCGGGGCGGCAAAGTCGGATTCGCGTGCGGCGGCCGCCTCAGCCGGGCTCGGGGTCGTGGGCTAGCCACACGACACCCAGGGGCGGCAGGGTGACGGTGACCGCGTAGTCCAGGTCGTTCCAGCCGGGGGCCTCGGCGATGACGGTCCCGGTGAGGACGTTACCGCCACCGAACCGGGCGCTGTCGGAGTTGAAGATCTCCGTCCAGCGTCCGGCCTGGGGGAGCCCGATGCGGTAGTCATGGCGCGGCACCGGGGTGAGATTGGCCAGGCAGGCCACGGGCCGCCCGGTGGAGGCCGGGAACCGCAGGAACGACAGCACGCTGTTGTCGGAGTCGTCGGGGTCGATCCAGCGGAAGCCGCCCCAGTCGAAGTCCTGCTCCCACAGGGCGGGCTCGGCACGGTAGACGGTGTTGAGGGTCCGGACCAGTGCCTGGACTCCGCCGTGCTCGGGATACTCCAGCAGGTGCCAGTCCACGCTGCTGCCGTGGTCCCACTCGTCGTTCTGGGCGATCTCGCCGCCCATGAACAGCACCTGCCGGCCGGGGTGGGCCCACATCCAGGCCAGCAGGGCGCGCAGGTTGGCGAACTGCTGCCAGCGGTCGCCGGGCATCTTGCTCAGCAGCGATCCCTTCCCGTGCGATACCTCGTCGTGGCTGAGCGGCAGGATGAAGTTCTCGGTGAACGCGTACAGCAGGGCGAAGGTCAGCTCGTGGTGGTGCCAGCGGCGGTGCACCGGGTCCTTGCTGAAGTAGACCAGGGTGTCATTCATCCAGCCCATGTTCCATTTGAACCCGAAGCCGAGCCCGCCGAGGTAGGTCGGGCGGGAGACCGCGGGCCAGGACGTGGATTCCTCGGCGATCAGCATGACCGAGGGGTGGTGCCGGTAGACCACCGCGTTGGCTTCCTTGATGAAGTCGATGGCCTCCAGGTTCTCCCGGCCGCCGAACCGGTTGGTCACCCACTCGCCCTCCCGGCGCGAGTAGTCCAGGTACAGCATCGAGGCGACCGCATCCACGCGCAGCCCGTCGAGGTGGAACTCCTCGATCCAGTACAGCGCGTTGGCGAGCAGGAAGTTGCGGACCTCGTGCCGCCCGTAGTTGAACACCAGCGTGCCCCAGTCCGGGTGCTCACCCAGCCGTGGGTCGGAGTGCTCGTACAGCGCCGTGCCGTCGAAGCGGGCCAGCGCCCAGTCGTCCTTGGGGAAGTGCCCGACCACCCAGTCCACCAGCACCCCGATGCCGGCCTGGTGCAGCCGGTCGACCAGGTAGCGGAAATCATCGGGGGTCCCGAACCGCGCCGTCGGCGCGTAATAGCCGGTCACCTGGTACCCCCAGGAGCCGGAGAACGGGTGCTCGGCGACCGGGAGGAACTCCACGTGGGTGAAGCCGAGATCGGCCAGGTACCCGGGCAGGATCTCGGCCGTCTCGCGGTAGGTCAGCGGCCGCCACCGCCCGTCGGCGTCCTGGGTGAGCCGCCACGAGCCCAGGTGACATTCATAGATCGAGGCCGGGGCGTGCAGCAGGTCGGTGTTCGCCCGCGCGGCGAGCCACGCCGCGTCCCGCCATTCGTACGTGCTCTGGGTAACGACGCTGGCCGTGGCCGGCGGGTTCTCGGCCGCGAAGGCGAACGGGTCTGCCCGCAGGCTCAGCTGCCCGTGCTGGCTGACCACCTCGAACTTGTACCGCGCGCCGGAACCCACTCCGGGCAGGAAGATCTCCCACACCCCCGAGCTGCCCAGCACCCGCATCGGGTTCAGGCGGCCATCCCAGCCGTTGAAATCACCCACCACCCGCACCGCCCGGGCGCCGGGCGCCCACACCGCGAACGACGTCCCGGACACCCCTTGGTGCACCCGCACCTGCGCCCCGAGATGACGCCACAGCCCCTCATGCCGGCCCTCGGCATGCAGATGCAAATCTAGCGGGCCTATCGTCGGCCAGAACCGGTACGGATCATCGGCCGCCACCACGACCTCACCGGCCTCACCCGGGTAGTAGGTCTCCAGGCGGTAATCCGGGACATCCGGCCCGTCAAGCACCCCCGCGAACAGCCCGGCGGGATGCACACGGCGCATCTCGAACCGCTGCCCGCCGGCCAGGATGACCACGCCGGCCGCATCGGGACGCCACGCGCGGATCACCACCCGCTCGCGGCGCTCGCCGTCTGGCTCCGGGTGGGCACCCAGCAGGTGATGCGGATCATGATGCTGGCCATCGACCAGGCGCTCGACATCCATGCTCTCGGCCGCCAAGCCGAAATCAACCGATGAGCCCATGCTGGCCCCCTTCCTGACGCTTCGCCTGGGCGGCAGTGAAGCCGGTATCCAGGCCCCTGTTGTCGGCAACGAACACCGCGCCAGTAAACCGGCCCGGCCCGGCCTCCGGCAAATGGCTTTGGTCCTTGGCCTGCCCCCCGAGGGCGGAGCGGGGTAGCGCGGACGGCTGACCCAGTGGAACATGCGTAACGCACGGTGCTGGCCCGCAGCCGTCACGATGCCCGCGGCCGGTGCCCGGCTACGTCGAGGACCACAGCGGGACCTGGAGAACGCGAGCATGAAGGCAGGCACGGTGCCTGCCGCGGGCAGCAGCCGCAGCGGGTCTTCGCCTAACGCGAACTTTTGCACAATACACCTGGTCTTCTTCGGGTTCGCCATCGGATGGGTATCGGCGACGATTGCCCGCCACGTTTACCGGGCCGAAGAAATACCGGCAGGATGCCGGCAAAGCATCCCGACCCTGACCATCCGGCGGGCTGCGGCGCGCGCTTCGCCGAGTGGTTGTTACAGGCACGTTGCGAACATGTTCCGGGGTTCCAGCGAATGCGTTACGAAAGCGCCCCATATGACAGGTACACGGTGTCTTATGCAAAAGTTCGCGTTATGCGAAGACCCGCTGAGGTTGCTGCCCGTGGCCTGCACCGACTGCTCGCGCAGGCCCCAAAGGCCTGCACTCGGAGCCGGTTTCGCATAACGCTCACGACCCGAAGCCCGCGTTGACGGGACCTTTGGCCCTGACGTTGGCCGTGGCTCTGGCCTTGAGTGTGCCGACGTGCACTCTTAGTTCTTAAAGCCCCGGTGATGGACTCTTGACTCATCCCGTAAATCCCGGCAATCCCTCGACCGGGCCCTTTGCCGCCAGGTCTGCCGATGGCCCGGTAGCAAGGTGCGGGCAGGCGCCCGCACGCGGTGGCGGCCGATGGTCCCCCGGATGGCGGGACATCTGGCCCTAATCCAAGACCGGCCGCCGGGTGATTGTTAAATCAAGCGGACCGCGAACTATAGTTTGCGACAGGCGGTCCCAGCCGTCGCCGTCGGCACGCGCCGGCGAGTGCGGCCTGGCGGGACCCCGGCGGGACGGTCCGGTGAGCCCGGTGATCCCGGTTAGGAGGCCACGATGGGGACGGCAGCAATCAATCAGGCGGGCCGGCCGGCGATGCCGGGACCGGACCGTACGGGACTAGGCGTCGCGGTGTTCGGCGAGTCGCGGGCGTCGGCGCGCGCGGCCGGCCGGCTCACGCTTGGCGTGGAGGAGGAGTTCGTGCTCCTGGACCCGGCTACTGGCAGCCCGGCGCTGGTCGGCCCGGACCTGGCGCGGCTGCTCGACGCCGAGCCGGGGGTGCAGCCGGAGCTGATGCGCTTCCAGGTCGAGACCGCGACCAGGGTATGCACCAGCCTGGACGATGTTGGCAGCGAGCTGATCCGGCTCCGGCGGCTCGCCGCGCACGCCGCGGCATCTGCGGGCTGCCGGCTGGTGGCGTCGGGGACCGCGCCGTATCACACGCCCGGGCTGGCCGCCATGACGGACCAGCCCCGGTACCGGGAGCTGGCGCGGTTCTACGGTCCCCTGGTGGCCGAGATCGGCAGCACCTGCGGCTGTCACGTCCACGTCGGGGTTCCCTCCCGTGACCTTGGCGTTCAGGTGCTGGCACGACTGCGGCCCTGGCTCGCGCCGCTGCTGGCCATCACCGTCAACTCACCGATCGCCGACGGGCGCGACACGGCCTGGGCCAGTTCGCGGTACCCGGCCTGGTCACGCTGGCCGACCGCGGCGCCGCCCGCGGTCTGGCCGGACGCCGCCGCCTACGACGCGACGGTCAGCAGGCTCATCAGCCGGGGTGCGGCGCTCGATGAGCAGAGCATCTACCTGCTTGCGCGGCTCTCGGCCCGCTACCCCACCGTGGAGGTCCGGATCGCCGACGTCTGCCTCGACCCCGGGGGCGCGGTGTTGCTGGCGGGGCTGACCCGGGCCCTGGTCGCAACCGCACTGGCCGAGGCCCGCCGGGGGGCGCCGGTGCCAGCCGCGCCGACCCGATGGGTCAGGGCGAGCCTGACGGCCGCAGCGCGGCACGGGCTGGCCGGCCCGGGAGTCGACCCGTTCACCGGGCAGGCCGTCGATGCGCGCAGCTTGCGATCGCGCCTGCTGGATTATGTTTACCCCGCGCTCAGCGACAGCGGTGACACCCAGACCGTCACCGGGCTGCTGCGCCGGCTCGACGACCGGGGGACCGGAGCCGACCGCCAGCGGGCCCTCTTCGCCAGCACTGGCTCCGTGCCCGCGTTCGTGCAGGCGCTCGCCCGCGCCACGCTGAGCGGCGACGAGCTAGCCAGACACGGGATACCGGCGGCCAGGGCGAGCGCGGACTCCGGCACCGGCTGCCGTCGTCCGCGCGGGTAACCGGGACGGATCGCACCGGGCATCGGCGGCGGCTGGTGCCGCCGCTCGGCCGCGGGGCCGGGTCTGGTCGCCCTCACGATCCGCTCTTGCGCGGCCCGCGCGGGTCAGGCACCCGTCTTTCTGGTGCCCCCGCTGCTCCGGCTCGCTGACCGATGATCTCGCCTATCACGCTCTGGGCCGTGGCGCTGACTTCGTCGATACGCTCGGTCCACTTCGGCGGGGCGGCCGCGGCGAGCTCGTCAAGCTCAACGATGATACGCCACAGCCCGGTCACGATCTGCCTGGCAGACGCCGGACCATGCGCCGGGGCCGCCACTGAATGCTTTGCGCCCATGCTCCAGGTCCCTCCTCTTCAAGGGACTCAGGCATCCCGGAGTCCTTCGCGGAACTCCACGGTGCCCTGAAACCTGCACTCAGCATGTTTTCGGTTATCAGCGAATCAGGAGGGCTGACAGGCCCGGCTCGGCAGGACATAGGTCCTGATTAAGGCACCCGGGCACGACCGGCGCAGCTCTGCCAGTGGCGCCGCCCGCGCTCCCGGGCCGTCAGTCAGCCGGCCCCTGCGAAGGCATCGTCATGATCGGCCGGCCCGTATTCGCGTTCCGGCGACCTGGCCGCTGTTGTCCAGCGGTTCGTGCACGACACGGCGTCCTTGCAGTACCAGCGGATGTCGGTACACGCCTGGCCGCCATCGGGGACTAGCAGGCCCAGCGGGAACGTGGCACCGCACAACGAGCAGTGGGCCACCTCCAACGGCCGTGGCCGGTCGTCCCCGGTAACCGTCGATGGTTCCGCCGGCGCCGGACCAGAACCGGCCGGAAGCTGTTCGGGTCTCGTTTCCTGGTGCACTGTCGCAACTGATGAAGCATGTGAGGCCATGATTCCTCCACGCGGGACACGGATCACGAGGCCCGGCCTGTGCCCGAAGCCCAGGACGGCCCGCTCGTGACGTCGATAGGCAAGCTCGCTCATACCAAGCCCGCTCGTACTTGATCAAGCTCGCTCATACCAAGCCCGCGCATCCAAAATAGCGATGGATGCTCCCGTGACTCAAGCAAAACCGCAAATCCCTCAGTTCCGCGCAGGAGTCGCTAGGGTCCCATAGCCTCCAGCAGCACCCGTTCCGGCCGGGGCAGCCGCATCGGCTGGCCGGCCCGCGCGCTCACCAGCTGGATTCTGACCGAACGGGCAGGCGTATCCGCCCGTGCGCACGCTGCTGGCGGCACTGGCCGATCGCGTATCCGGCCGCACTGAGCTAGCCCGGCGACGCTAGCCCGGCGACGCTAGCCCGGCGACGCGGACCGCTCACCCTCGGGGTCGGCGCCAACCGGTGAGTGCGCGCAACTGACGCTACCGGCCGGCGGCGGGAAGCTTGACCCGCGGCATGAACCGGCACGCAAAGCGAAGATCAATGGGCCGGCTCAATACGTTGAATGAGCCGACGTCCCGGTCAAGATCAACGCGACAGCCTGGTATGGCAGGGCCCGGGGCATTATCCGTCACGCCGCCACCTGCCCGACGCCATTGCCCGGACAGTCTGCCAGTACACGGGCGTGTCATCGTCGATCCACGTCCCGGGCGGGACGGCACCCGGGCTGCCGTACGGGAACCTCGTGCGCATATTCGTTACCTGCTCACGTTGGAGCCGCTGGCTTTCATAGTGACTTAGCGCGGCCTTCGGCGCGGCCAGCGCCTCATATGGTGAGGAGTCATCATTAATGAGCATGCCCAGAAACTACGGGCTAGGGTCGTTTATTACACGCATTTCTGCGTGGTCGGCGTGTCGGGTCAGGCGCGCAGTCGCGCGCGCCGCGAGCCCCTCTGGCGGCGGTGGTGGCGGCGGTGGGATGGGCGTGCCGCGATGAGCGGCAAGATCAGGTGCAGGAACGGGGAAGTTGCCGGAGCGATCAGGGACCCCGCTGACGATCCGTTCCGTGGTCGGCCGTCGGCCAGTTTGAGACGGTGCTTGACTACGGGCTGTTCCGCACCTTCGATGGCGGCGAGCGGCCGGGATACGTGGCGAGCCCGGCGTCGGTGACCAAGCACGGCCGGACCCTCTGTCTTATGCAAACCGTCTTATGCGAAAGTTCGCGTTATGCGAAGACCCCTTACCCGCGGTAAGCCGATCCCGCTGCTCCTGATGGCCTGGGGCCTGTCTTATGCCGGCGACCTGGCGGCATTCACGGCCGCGTCGGTCTACGCGTACCGTGCGGGCGGCGCCGGACTTGTCGCGGTACTCGGACTGCTCAAGGCACTGCCGGGCGCGTTCCTCGTCCCGCTGGCCACCAGCGGGTCCGATCGGGTACGGCGTGAGCGGCTGCTGATCGTCACGGTCGCGCCGAGGGCGCTCCTGCTCGGGGTGGCCGCTGCCGTGATGACCGGCGGCGGGCAGGGCGTTCTCGTCGTCGTGCTCGTAGGGGTCGAGGGCGGGCTCGCCAGCGCCTTCCGCCAGGTGCAAGCCGCCCTGTTGCCCTGGCTGGCTCGCACTCCCGACGAGCTGACGAGCGCGAACGCTGCCGCCAGCGTGCTGCAGTCGGCTGCCATGGTCGGCGGGCCTGCGATCGCGGCCGGCCTGCTCGCGATCGGCACGGCGCAGTCCGCCATGCTTGTCGCCTGCGGGCTCGTTGCGGTTGCGGCCGTGCTGCTCATAGGTGTCCGGCCGCTGTCATCCCCGGCGCCGGTGCAGGCGACCGGGCACCTGAAGCAGCTCAAGGTTGACATGGTTGCGGGCTTCGATGCCGGGGTTCGGCAACGTGATGCGGTGGCACTATTCGTCCCGGCCGCCGCCCAGACATTCGCCCGCGGAGTCCTCAACGTTCTTACGGTCGTCATCGCCCTGGAGTTGTTCGGCCTGGGCTCGGCCGCCGTCGGCTGGCTTGCCGCGGCGCTCGGCGTGGGAGGCCTTCTCGCCGGCCCGCTCGCGGTCCTGCTCGTCCGCGGCAAGAGGCTGGCTCGCAGCTTCGCTGGCGGGGTGGCGGGATGGGGAGTGCCGATGATCCTGCTCGCATTCGCCCACGCGCGGTACTGGCCGTATCTGGCGTTCGGAGTGATCGGGGTGGCCAACGTCTTCGACGATGCGGGCGCATACAGCTCGCTGCAGCGGGTAATCCCGCCTCGCTTGACGGGACGTGCGCTGGGAGTGCGACGAGGCGTGCTGTTGCTCTCGATGGGGCTTGGGTCCGCGGTCACGCCGCTGCTCATCCGCGCGTGGGGAGCCCGCGGCTCGGTCATGGCAACTGGCCTTCTGCTCGCGGTGCTGGCAGCTGCGTTCCTGCCCAGGCTGACGGCCGTCGACGGCCGGATCTCCGCCCCAGGCCCGGACCTGGCCCTGCTGCGCCAGGTGTCATTCTTCCGCCCGCTGCCCTTCGCGATAGTCGAGCACCTGGCCAGCCAGCTGCAGTCGGCGACCTACGAACCCGGCGACGCGGTCATCAGGGAAGGGGAGCCCGGCGAGCGCTTCTACATCATCGCAGCGGGCCAGGCGCGCGCCACCAAGGAGGGCGAGCGGTTGAGCGAGATGGGTACCGGAGACTCGTTCGGGGAAATCGCCCTGCTGCGGCGGATCCCCAGGACGGCCACCGTCACCGCGGTCAGCCGCCTGGAGGTCAGGACCCTCGCCCGCGAGGAGTTCCTCGCCGCCGTGACAGGCAACCCGGAGAGCGTGGAGCGCGCGGAGGAAGTCGTCTCCACCCGCCTCCAAGCCGGCTGAGCAGGCGTCCTGCCGCAGCGCCGCCCGGTCGCTGTCTCGCTAGCAAGGTGGGTTCGTCGAGGTAGCCCCCCGGAACTCCAGTGCCTCGTCCAGGGTACGGGCCAGCGGTATCTGGCCGTCCAGCCCGGTCAGGCGCACCAGCTGGCGGATTTTCGGCAGAGCGCAGGCCACCTGCAGGCTGCCGCGGTGCGCGGCAGCCCGCTTCGCCGCGCCGACCAGTACGGCCAGCCCGACGGAGTCGATAAAGCTAACCTGTTCCATGTCGACCACCAGCGGGGCGCCGCTGGCTGCCACTTCGAAAAGGCGATCGCGCAGCGGGGTCACGGTGGAAATGTCGATCTCACCCGCGGCGGCCACGATCACACAGCCCTGTTCGTGCCGGACCCCAATGGTCAGTGCCTCGCCCATGCCGAGCCTCCCGGTCTAGCCTTGTCCTACCCGGGGCCAGGACGGCTTGATATTAACCCTGCTTGCTCCCGGCTGCGGTCCGGAAACGACTTCCCCGCATGCTGCCGCCCGAAACCTCGAGCCGCTACCTCCGTCGCCCGCTGCGCGGCATGTAGCTGAAATGGTCAGATCGCCGGGCTCACCGGGGTAACCGCCCGGACGTCCGTGGCCCACGGGCCGGGGCCGGCAGACCGGCCGCTCGCAGCTACCTTTCCAGAACCGCTTCCCGTTGCCGCGGTCAGAGAACATGCGCTGAAGGGTTGCCGAACGTCCCCCCGGGCTGCTAAGTCTCACGATAAGAGGGACCGTGTGGAACGAGCGCAACGCCGTCCTGACGGTGCGCGTTGCGAGAGGGGGAGCCTGCTGTGAACCGCAGATCGCGTTTCTTCCGCTCCGGGCTGATATCCGGCGTTGGAGCTCTCGTTATCGGACTAGCCTTTTTCGCGGTGCCGTCCCAGGTGGCACACGCGGACGGGGGCGGCTGCGATTGTTATGTCGTCACTCCTGCCGCCAATCCGGCCACTGCCGGTGCCGGGACGGGCGACATCTATGCCTTCCAGGTGACGAACAACGACCCGAACGAGACGCTCAAGAAGCTGACGTTCACCGCGCCCACCACGCCTGCCGATTTCGTCATCACCGCTGCCAGTGGCCCGAGCGGTACCTCTGTCTCGGCGCTGCCAGGCTCCTCCGTCACGCTGAACCTGCCGATCGAACCCACCGGAAGCACCTTTACCGTCGACGTGACGGCGCAGACCCCCTGCATGGCAGCGAGTTCAGAGGTCTGGGGGGTATCCGGCGTCGACAGCTTGGGGGAGACCAACGAGGTCCAGTGGAGTTCCTCGCCGCTCAGCGTGTCGGTCACCGGGGAATGCGGCCTGGCCTTTACCGGACAGCCGGCCCAGACCGCGGTCAAATCCGACATCCTCACCGGGTTCAACTCGACCGGCTCCCCGCTCACCGTGCAACTTCGCGACGCGACCGACGCCCCGCTCAACCCGGCAAACTACTCTGCCAACAGGACCCAGGTCACGGTCTCGATCCTGGCCAACCCCGGCAGCGGGACGCTGAGCGGCACTACCACGGTGCTGAGTTCGAACGGGGTCGCCGACTTCGGAAACCTGCAGATCAACAACGCAGGCGCCGGGTATGAGCTGGCGGCGAACGCACCCGGTTTCACCACCTCGGAACCCTCGGCAACTTCAAGCCCTTTCACGATCGCCGGTCAGATCCAGACCTGCGGCGCCTCCTGCTCGGCATCGCAATCGACGGCGACCACGGCTACGTCAATCACGACGTCGTCAGCGTCAGGTGACTTCGCGGCGCTGGGACTTGGTGGTGTCACCCTCACGTGCAACAACTACAAAGCGGTATCGGACACGGCCACCTTCGGTGTCTTCAATTCCGCCGGCGGAAGCATAGCGAGCGCGTCGGCCACCGCAACCCTCACCCTCTCGGCATCGGCCGTTGAGTCGTCACCGCGTCCGCTCATCCTCTGGCAGGTCTGCTACGCGTCACAGACGTCTTTCCCGGTGATCCCAGGCACCGGTGGAACGACCACCATCGCCGGCACCACCTACCACACGGGGCTGCTGCTGCCCTGCATTCTGTTCCCTCCCGGTAAGACGCAGCCCTGCCTCATCTCCCAGCGCTATACGGCGACAGGAGGAGTCCAGCTGACCTTTGTCACGCTCGGGGACCCCTACTACCGCGGATGATCCTGGCGGGGGAGCTGGTTCGGTCGCCGGTGACCGAACCAGCTCGGCCCTCTCCCTGGTGCGCGGATCGCCTACCGACATAATGACCGGTGGAAGAGCCCAGAAGTAAGCTTGGATCGTGCAGACTTGCCCGAGCTGCGGGGAGGAGAACCCGGACCGGTTTCGGCTTTGCGGCTACTGCGGAACAGTCCTCGCCACCGCTCAGCCTCCGCCTCAGGAGGTCCGCAAGACCGTCACCATCGTCTTCTGCGATCTGAAGGACTCCACGGCGCTGGGCGATCGGCTCGACAGCGAAGCGCTGCGAGAGGTGCTCGCGCTGTACTTCTCGGCGATGAAGCCCGTCCTGGAGGGCCACGGCGGGACGATCGAGAAGTACATCGGGGATGCGATCATGGCGGTTTTTGGCCTGCCCCGGATGCACGAGGACGACGCGCAGCGCGCCGTGCGAGCTGCCGCCAGAATGCGCGAGGCGCTGGCGGAGCTCAACATCACCCTCGAAGAGGAGTTCGGGGTCACCCTGGAGAACCGGACCGGTGTCAACACCGGCGAAGTCGTCACCGGTGATATCGGCGCCTCCCAGCGCCTTGCCACCGGCGACACTGTGAACGTCGCGGCCCGTCTCGAGCAGGCCGCCCCGGCTGGAGAGGTTCTGATCGGCGAGTCCACCTACCGGCTGGTCCGAGATACCGTCGAGGTCGTGCCGGTCGAGCCATTGCAGCTGAAGGGCAAGCCGGAACCCGTCCCGGCCTACCGGCTGCTCTCGGTCACCGAAGGCGTGACAAGCGCCAGACCGGCGGACCTGCCGCTCGTCGGACGCGCCCGCGAGATCGCCGCCCTGGACGCCGAGCTCCGCCGTTCGGTCGCCGGGTCGGAATGCCGGCTCGTCACGCTGCTCGGCGAGGCCGGGGTGGGCAAGAGCCGACTCATCGAGGAGTTCGTGCGGAGTATCGCCGATGAGGCGCTGGTATTGCAGACCCGCTGCCTGTCCTATGGCGACGGCATCACGTACTGGCCGCTGGCTGAGGTGTTCCGGCAGGCTGCCGGGATCGTCCCGGAGGACGGCGAGGAGGAGGCCCGCACCAAGCTCGCGTCCCAGCTGGGCGAGCGGTTGGCCGAGGCGACCAGCCGCATCGAGTCCGTCATGGGCCTGTCGGAGCAGCAGTACGGAAAGGACGAGCTGTTCTGGGCCGTGCGGGCGGTCCTTCAGGAGCTGGTGCGCCGCCGCCCGCTGGTGGTGGTCTTCGACGACATCCACTGGGCCGAGCCCACGTTTCTCGATTTCATCGAGCAACTCCTCGACGCCTCGCTGGGGGTGCCGCTCCTCCTCCTCTGCGCGGCCCGCCATGAGCTCCACGAAGATCGGCCGGGTTTCGCTGCCGGGCGACGGACAGCGTCCCAGATCGAGCTCGGGGAACTCTCCCGAGAGGACAGCGGCCTGGTGGTGCGAAACCTCCTCGGCGAGGCAAGCCTGCCCGGACCGCTCGGACGCCGGATCCTCCGCCTGGCCGGAGGCAACCCCCTGTTCATCGAGCAGATGCTCTCCATGCTGATCGACGACGAGTTGTTGCGTGAGCAGGCGGGGCGCTGGGTCTTCACCGGTGCCGCCGAGGACGTCTCGGTTCCGGGAACCGTCTCCGCCTTGCTGGGGACCCGCCTTGACCGCCTGGGGCCGGTCGAGCGCAGGGTGGTGGAGTCGGCCTCGGTGATCGGCCTGGAATTCTCCAGCGGCGCGGTATCAGTGCTCGTGCAGGACGGCGGCGCCCGGACCGACCTCGAGCACCCGCTCGCCGCGCTATGCAAAAAGCAGCTCATCCGCCAGGCGGAGCTGGGCGCGGCCGACGATTTCCACTTCAGCCACATCCTGGTCCGTGACACGGCGTATGCGCGGCTGCTCAAACGCACCAGGGCCCGGCTGCACGAACGCTTCGCCGCCTGGCTCGCCGACACGTTCCGGTCCCGGCTCGCCGAGTACGAAGAGTTTCTCGGCTACCACCTCGAGCAGTCGTTCCGATATCGAGCCGAGCTCGGGCCGGTAGACGACCACGGCCAGCGGCTCGGTGCCGAGGCGTCGCGTTATCTGAGCTCGGCCGGTTGCCGCGCCCTGGCCCGCGGCGACATGTCGGCGGCGGCGAACCTACTGCAGCGGGCCGCCGCGCTGCTCGATGAGAACGACCCGGCTCGTGCGCTGCTCCTCCTCGACGCCGGCGAGGCGGCGGTCGACACCGGCGAGCTCGAGCATGCCGAGTCGATGCTGACCGAGGCGGTGGATCGCGCGCTCTCCGCCGACGAGAACGGGATCGCCCGGGCGGCGGCACTCGCCCTCCTACAGCTGCGCTACACGACTGACGCGCACGCACTGCAGCAAAGCATTGGTCGCGAGGAGAGCATGGTTGAGCTGGTGGAACTGGAGATTCCCGAGCTCGAGGCGATGGGCGATGACCGCGCCCTGGTGCGGGCCTTCCGCCTGCTCGCCCAAGTGCACGGGACTGCAGGCCGCTACGCCGACGCGGCCGCCGCCGCGGAACGCGCGATCCGGCACGCCACCGCTGCCGGCGACGAGGTGACCGCCCGCCGCTTTCTCGGATTGCTCGCGCTCTCCGCTCTCTACGGTCCGATGCCTGTCCCCGAGGCCATCGCCACCTGCCAGGAGGTGCTGGCCCGTGCAGAGGACGACCGCAAGGCCAGAGCCCTTACCGAACTCTATATCGGGCACCTTGAGGCGATGCGGGGGGACTTCGACCGTGCTCGCTTGCTCTATCGCCGCAGCCGGGCTGTGCTGGAGGAGTTCGGCTACCATCTCATGGCGGCACTCACGTCACTCGACTCGTCCGTCATCGAGCTGCTCGCCGGGGATCTGGCCGCCGCCGAGTCGGAGCTGCGCGCGGATTACCGGCGCCTTGAGGAGATGGGCGAGCGCAACTACATCTCGACCACGGCAGGCCTGCTCGCCGACGTCCTGTACCGGCGGGGCCGCTTCGATGAGTCGGCCGAGTTCGCCGGGGTCTGCGAGCACCTCGCCTCCCCAGACGACGTCCCTTCCCAGTTCCACTGGCGGTGCGTACGCGGGAAGCTCAAGTCCCGGCAAGGAGCCATCGACGAGGCCGAGGCGCTGCTCTCGGCGGCGACGGCACTCATCGAGACCTCGGATCAGCTTGACTTGCAGGGCAGCGGGCTGCTGGACTTCGCTGAAGTCCGGGCGCTGGCCGGTGCCCCGGCCGACGCTGCGGACCTCAGCGAACGAGCTGCCATGCTCTTCGAACGCAAGGGGAACGTCGTCTCGGCCCTAAGAGCACGCCAGCTCGCCGAGCGCCTGCGCTCGACGCCAGCAACCTCGCGCCAGCGCGTAAAGCGCAGGAAGTAGCCCAGTGCGCATGTTGCGGAATGACCGAGTGCGAGTCACGCTCACGGCCGCCCTGGACGGACCCCTGCCGGAGTGATCGCCCTCGCGGCCGCCAGCTCGTCGCTTGGGGGCACCTACCGGCCGCTGCACGCCCCCGGTCGGCTGACGGGTCAGGGCAGGTCCACGATCATGCCGTCGTAGGCTGCGAAGACGCGGACAGGCGCCGTCGCGTGCTGTGCCACCAAGGCGTCGATTTCGGCATCGGTACGCCACGGGTCGTGGTGGAACAGCGCGAGTTGCCGGGCGTCAGCGCGTTGCGCCAGCGCGACTGCGTACTCAACCGCCGAGTGACCGAGGAAGCCCAGCCGCGGCAGCTCGGCCGCGGTGTGCTGGCCGTCATGCACCAGCAGGTCGGCGTCCTTGGACAGCGTGAGGGCCGCGTCGTGATAGACACCGGTGCCGTCCGGGCCAGGGCCCAGGGAGATCGGGCTGTGGTCTGGCAGGTAAGCCAGCGTGCCGGAATCGTCGCTGACCCGGTATCCGAACGTGCGGCCGCCCTTGTGCGGGATCTCCAGCGCGTCCACCGCGAAGCCCTCGAACTCATGGTGCCCGGGCTCGATGGCGTTGAAGGTCCAGCCATCGCCGAGCTGCTTGGGCCGGATCGGGAAATGCGGCGGCGAGATCGCCCGGGCCAGTAGTTCTTCCGGGTCTGCCCCCTGCTCGGGAAGGTACACGTCGACCCGGTTGCCGGGAAGCGTGCCGCTGCGGAAGAACGGTATGCCGTGCGTGTGGTCCCAGTGCAGGTGGCTGAGCAGGAGCGTGCCGCGGAACGCCCGGCCGCCCAGCGCGAGCGGCAGTTGCTGCAGCCCGGTGCCCGCATCCAGCACGACCGCGGGCGGCTCCCCGGCGTGGGCTAGTCCGATGCACGAGGTATAACCGCCGTAGTGCAGCTGCTCGGCGCCGTTGACTGGTGTCGAGCCGCGAGTACCGCAAAAATAAGCCCGCATCGCTACAAGCATGCTTCATAAAGGGGTTCCGCCGCGATGAGGCGGGAAGCCCGGACGGGCAAAAAGACGCCGAGCCTCGGGATTACCTGGTCTGCCACGGCCATAGCGTGTGTCCATTGACGTCCTCCGCGGGCGTGGCGACGCCGTTGGTCAATCACACCCTGTTATCATGTCCGGGTTATCACGTCCGGGTTATCACGTCCGGCACCGGGATCGGCAAGAGACGTCGGCATGAACTTGACGAGCCTGCCCTTCAGCACCAAACCGCGTACCTGGCAATTCCGTCAGAGCCTCCCTTATAGCACTACCTGACTCCTATTCAGTACAAGTATTGTCCGGACCCGTCCGTCCTCGACTGCGCCTGCGTGCAGTGGTACCCGCAGGCGCTTGAGAACGTCTTGTCCGCCTTTGGCATGTACCGCCCCTCCGCCCGGCCGTCACGGCCGGGCGGAGCGGCCCGCCCCATTGTCGGCCAGCCTGGAATGACTAGCTGCCATTAGCGTGCCGGATGACGACGCGGGTGTCAGTCAGCAAGCTGACATGATTCATGTCAGCTTGCTGACACATCGGTCCAGGCGAACTGCCCGGCGCCGCCGCTTGCGTCATGGCCACGGCCCGGCCCCGCAGCCGGATCCAGATGCGCGGCGATCCAAAGGGAAGATACCGGCCGCTCCGATCGACCAGTATGCGGGCATCCGGCTGATAGAGGCCGAGGACGGGCGGGCCGTTTTTTCGCTGTCCGCGCATTCGGGCCTGCTGCAGGAGCTGGAGACGGTTTTCGGAGGTGTCATCGCCCTGCTCGCCAAGAGCGCCAGCGGGGCGGCGGTCCAGACGATTGCGCCCACCGGCACCGGATTTACCGCCCTGGATCTCAAGGTGAACTTCCTGCGCCCGACCCGCGTCGAGGGCGAGGAGCTGATCGCTACCGGTTCCATAACTCATCGAGGCAGAAAGCTGAGCATAGCCAACGCCGTAGTCACCTACCGAGGCCGCCGGATCGCGATCGCCACAGGCACCACGGCGCTCACTCCGCCGGATTGACGCTGCAGGACTCACACCGTCCGCCGGGAATCGAGGTTAGCTGGCAGCTGCCCGGACCACCTGCGGTGCCCTGGCGTCGCCGGGGCGGGCGGGCCACGGGTGAGTCCGGTGCCGGGCCAGGTGAGACGGTGTGCGCGGCGGCTTTTCCTTGTAGACGAAGGCCCGGCGCAGCTCGGGATACGGCTCGTGGGGGCCGGAGAAGTTGCGCCTCATGATGGCCAGTTCGGCGGCGCGGTAAGCGGCCAGCGGCCGCTGCCTCTCGGCCGCGGTGAGCCGTCGGGCCTTGGCGGCCAGCCGCGCCGGATAGTCGGGGCTGGCCGCCAGCTGCTCGGCCAGGGCCGCCACCTGCGCGCGGCAGCCGGGCGCGTCGCCAGCGATGACCCGGTCGACCAGGCCGGAGCGCAGCGCGGCGGCAGGACTGACCGGCAGGCAGGCGCTGGTGAGCCGGGCCGCCTCCTGCCCGCCGACCCGGCGGGGCAGGGTATAGGTCCAGTATTCCGAGCCGTGCAGGCCGCCGGGTAGCCCCGGCGCGTTACTGCGCCGGGGCCCCCTCAGAACCGTGCGTGCCACTCATCGCGGCACACGGCTCAAGCAAGCCGCAAGGGCGCCGCCGGTAGAAGTGCTGGTTACCTGCGCTGG
>Ga0335076_10000094_pt1 | contig 69424 bp, 64 predicted proteins | sample Lox_Sample_25_FD_206717 | JGI IMG/M metagenome (GOLD analysis project Ga0335076, IMG submission 206717) | Soil microbial communities from Loxahatchee National Wildlife Refuge, Florida, United States - Lox_Sample_2.5 | ecosystem: Environmental > Terrestrial > Soil > Wetlands | place: USA... | reverse complement strand
GCGCAAGGCCGCGGCGAGGCCGACGGCCGGGGGCGAGGCGCGAGGCCTCCTACCCCGGCGGTCGCTTGCACTTTGCCCGGCAGGCCGGTAGGCGAAGGGGCGAGGCCCGGACTGGGCCAGCCGGACCGCCGGGAGCCGCCGCCCGGTGGCCGGGGCGCCCGGCGTTGCACATTCGCTCCGTCCCTTCGGGCCGGGAGCGTGTATGTTGCGACGCCGGTGACCGCGAGTGGATCGTGACCCGGCCGAGCTCCGCCGGGATCGGCCCGAGGCGGGCGGGAGTCTGGATGGCGACGACGAATCCGAGAGACCTCGCCTCCCTCCGCATCGACGAGCGGGAGCGCCGGGGGGAAAGGACCGGGAGGCGCCTGTGGCTGGTGCTGGGCGCGCTCGCGCTCCTGGCGATGGCGGGCGTCGCCTTCCTCGTCGGCCGGACCCGGTTGCCGGTGGTGGAGGTGGCTGTGGCGCAGGAGGGGGCGCCCGGCCGCGCCGCCCTGCTGAACGCGAGCGGCTACGTGACGCCGAGGCGCAAGGCCACCATCGCGTCCAAGGTGACGGGACGGGTCACCGGCGTCTTCTTCGACGAGGGGGTTCGAGTCCGGGACGGACAGGTGCTCGCCACCCTCGACGACTCCGACGCCCGGCTGGCGCTCGACTCGGCGAGGACCTCCCGCGATGCCACCCGAGCCACCATCACCGACCTCGCCGTGCAGCTCGCGAACGCGGAGACCGACCTGCGCCGGGTCGAGGCGCTGGCGCAGGAGGGCTCGCAGAGCCAGCAAGCCCTCGACGCCGCCCGCACCGCGGTGGCCAGCCTGAAGGCCCGGATCACCATCGCCAACGCGCAGGTGGCGGCGGCGGAGGCCCGGGTCCGGGAGGCCCAGCAGAACGTCGACAACTGCGTCATCCGCGCTCCCTTCGCGGGCATCGTGGTCTCGAAGGACGCCCAGGTCGGGGAGATGGTGTCGCCCATCTCCGCGGGAGGCGGGTTCACCCGGACCGGGATCGCCACCGTGGTCGACATGAATTCCCTCGAGATCGAGGTGGACGTGAACGAGGCCTACATCGCCCGGGTCGTGCCCGACCAGCCGGTGCGGGCGGTGCTCGACGCCTATCCCGACTGGGAGATCCCGGCCCGGGTGCGCACCGTCATCCCCAGCGCCGACCGGCAGAAGGCGACGGTCAAGGTGCGCATCACGCTGGAGAAGCTCGACCCGCGGATCCTCCCCGACATGGGGGTAAAGGTGACTTTCCTCGGCGCCGAGCCGCAGGCCAAGGCGGGAGGGTCCGGCGCCGCAGTCCTCGTCCCCCAGGACGCCGTTCGCGACGACGGGAAGAAGATCGTCTTCCTGGTGAAGGACGAGCGGGTGGAGCGGAGGGCGATCACCGTGGACGGCAGCCGGGGCACCGACGCGGTCGTGGTGGCGGGACTCTCGCCCGGGGACCGGGTGGTGGTGAAGGGCCCGGCGGATCTCCGCGACGGCCAGTCCGTCGCCATCCAGAAGTGAGGACGGGGCATGGTCCGAGTCGACGGGAAGGGCGAAGCGAAGAGCCTCATCCGGGTGCGGGAGCTCGACAAGACCTACCGCCGGGGCGAGGAGGAGATCCACGTCTTGCAGGGGTTGAACCTCGACGTCGACCCGGGCGAGTTCGTGGTCTTCATGGGCCCGAGCGGTTCCGGCAAGACCACTCTGCTCAACCTTCTCGGCGGCCTGGACGTCCCCTCGCACGGCAGCATCTCGGTGGCCGGGGACGAGCTCACCCGGATGTCGGCCCACAAGCTCACCGAGTGGCGCGCCCGCCACGTGGGCTTCGTCTTCCAGATGTACAACCTCATCCCGGTCCTCACCGCCTTCCAGAACGTGGAGCTGCCGCTGCTCCTCACCAAGCTCTCGAAGTCGCAGCGGCGCGACCACGTCGAGGCGGCGCTCGCCATCGTCGGACTCGGGGACCGGATGGAGCACTACCCCAGGCAGCTGTCAGGAGGCCAGGAGCAGCGGGCCGCCATCGCGCGCGCCATCATCGCCGACCCCACCTTCCTCCTGTGCGACGAGCCGACGGGCGACCTGGACCGCAAGAGCGCCGACGAGATCCTGGAGCTCCTCACCCGGCTCTCCAAGGAGCATGGCAAGACCATCCTCATGGTCACCCACGACCCCATGGCGGCGCGGCGCGCCCAAGTGGTCCTGCACCTCGACAAGGGCGTGCTCACCGACGGCGACCGGGCGGGGGCCGCGCCGTGAAGTACCTGCCGCTCGTCCTCGCCAACCTCTTGCGCCGCAAGGTGCGCACCGCGCTCACCGTGGGCTCCTTCGGTGTCGCCCTGTTCCTCTTCGGGATCCTGGCGGTGGTCCGCGGCGCCTTCCGCCAGGGGATCGACGTCGCCGGCGCCGACCGGGTGGTGGTGGTGAACAAGGTGTCGATCATCCAGCCGCTGCCCATCGCCTACCGGGAGCAGATCCTGCGCATCCCGGGAGTGAAGGACATCACCTACGACAACTGGTTCGGGGGGGTCTACCAGGACGAGCGCAACTTCATCCCCCAGTTCGCCATCGATGTGGAGAGCCAGCGCCGCGTGTTCCCGGAGCTCGTCGTCCCCGAGGACCAGTGGAAGGCCTTCGTCGAGGACCGCCAGGGCGCCATCGCCGGCGAGGACACCGCCAAGCGCTTTGGCTGGAAGGTCGGGGACCGCATTCCCATCATGGGCACCATCTTCCCCGGGGTGTGGCAGTTCAACCTGCGCGGCATCTACACCGGGAAGCGGCGCGACGACGACCGCACGCAGTTCTGGTTCCACTACGACTACCTGGAGGAGAAGCGGCAGTGGGGAAAGGGGATGGTGGGCTGGTACACGGTGCGCATCGACGACCCGGACCACGCCCCTGCCATCGCCAGGGCGATCGACGAGCGGTTCGCCAACTCTCCCTACGAGACGAAGACCGACACCGAGAAGGCCTTCGCCGCCTCCTTCGTGAAGCAGGCGGGGAACATCGAGCTCCTCATCCTGGCGATCGGCGGGGTGGTGTTCTTCACCCTGCTGCTCGTCACCGGAAACACCATGGCCATCGCGGTGCGCGAGCGGGTGGGGGAGATGGCGGTGCTGAAGGCGCTAGGGTTCACGGACGGCTTCCTGCTCGGGCTGGTGCTCGGCGAGGCGGTGCTCATCTCCCTGGCGGGAGCGGTGCTGGGGCTCTTGGCCTGCAAGCTCTTCACCCTCGGGGGCGATCCCACCCACGGGATGCTCCCGTTCTTCTACCTGCCGGCATCGGCGATCGCCGCCGGCCTCGCCCTGGCGGTCGCGGTGGGAGCCCTGGCCGGGATCCTCCCGGCGACCTCGGCCATGCGCCTGCGGGTGGTCGACGCGCTCCGGAGGGTGTAGCCCCATGCCGATCCCCATCGTCTACAACCTGCGGAGCGTGCGCGCCCGCTGGGTGTCGGCCATCGTCGCGGTGCTGGGGATCGCGGGCACGGTGGGCGTGTTCCTCGCCATGCTCGCGCTCGCCAAGGGCTTCCGGGCCACCCTCGTCGCCTCCGGCTCCCCGGACAACGTGGTCATCCGCCGGGCCGGGGCCACGGGGGAGATGGACAGCGTCGTCACGCTCGAGCAGGTGCGCCTCATCCAGGACGCCCCGGGGATCGAGCGGAGGAACGGCTGGCCCCTCGTCACCCCGGAGGTGGTGGTGATCGCCGCCTTCCCGCTCAAGGCCACCGGGACGGACGCCAACGTGCAGGTGCGGGGAGTCTCGGCCGACGTCCTGCAGGTGCGCCGCAACGTGCGGATCGCGGCGGGCCGCTTCTTCGAGCCCGGGTTGAGCGAGCTGGTGGTCGGAAAGAACGCCGCCGCCACCTACGCCGGCCTGGCCCTGGGAGACACCGTGCGCTTCGGCGGGGGCACCTGGCGGGTGGTCGGCGTCTTCGACGCCGGGGGCAGCGCCTTCGACTCGGAGGTGTGGTGCGACGGGCAGGTGCTCGACCAGGTCTACAAGCGGCCGGTGAACATCTTCCAGTCGGTGACGGCGCGGCTCCAGTCCCGCTCCGCGCTCGCCGAGCTGAAGGACTCCATCTCCACCGACCCCCGCATGACGGTGCAAGTGGATCGGGAGGTGGACTTCTACGAGAAGCAGTCGGGCGCACTCACCCGGCTCATCACCGTCCTCGGGACGCTGGTGGCGGTGGTGATGGGCATCGGCGCCGTCTTCGCCGCCCTCAACACCATGTACGCGGCGGTCTCCGAGCGATCCCGGGAGATCGCCACCCTGCGCGCCATCGGTTTCGGTGCCGGGAGCATCGTCCTGTCCTTCGTCTTCGAGTCCCTGCTCATCGCCCTCGCGGGCGGGCTCATCGGATGCCTGGCGGTGCTCCCCCTGAACGGCATCACCACCGGAACCCTGAACTGGCAGACGTTCTCGCACGTGGCCTTCGCCTTCCGGGTGACGCCTCCCCTCCTCGCCCTCGGCATCGCGTTCGCCCTCTTCATGGGCTTCGTCGGGGGGGTCCCGCCCGCCGTCCGGGCGGCGCGGCGGCCGGTGGCGCAGTCGCTCCGGGAACTGTGAGGAGCCGCCGGAGGGCTACGACGGGCGCCCGAGCGCCAGCCGCAGCTTGGCCGAGGCGCGGACCTCCAGCTGCCGGGTGCGCTCCCGCGTGAACCCGAAGTGCTCGCCGAGCGCCTTCAGGGTCATGGGCTCGTCGCTCATGAGGCGCTGCTCGACGATGAACCTCTCGCGCGGGTCGAGTCCCCGAAGCGCCTCGCGCACCCGCCCGCAGATCTCCGCCTGCTCCTCGGCGCAGCCGAGCGCCTCGTCCTGCGAGGGAGCGGAGGAGGCGACGAGGTCGACCCGCGGGGTCTGGCTCTCGCCGACGAGCTCGTCGAGGGAGACGTCGCGCCCCTCGATGCGGTTTCGCACCTCCGACAGCTCCGCCGGCTCCACTCGCAGCTTGCGCGCCACCGCCTCGAGCTCCCCCGCCACCGAGTCCGATCCCTCGCCTACCTGTCGCTTCAACTCGCGCCAGGTCCGGGCGAAGGAGTAGAAGAGCCGGCGCTGGGACTGGGTGGTGCCGAGCTTCACGAGAGACCAGCTTCGCAGGATGTACGCCTGGATGTAGGCCCGGATCCACCAGACCGCGTAGGAGATGAGGCGCACGTCCCGGTCGGGGTCGAAGCGGTCCACCGACCGGAGGAGGCCGAGGTTTCCCTCCTGGATCAGGTCGGCCATCTTCAGGCCGCAGAAGCGGTAGCCGTAGGCCACCTTGACGACGAAGCGCAGGTTCGCGCTCACCAGCCGGTGCGCGGCGCGGCTGTCGCCCTGCGTCCGGACCTCCCTTCCCAGGCGCCTCTCCTCCTCCAGGGAGAGAAGGGGGATCCGCCCGATCTCGGACAGGTAGCGGCGGAGCGTCTCCGCTTCGCCCCTGGGACGGGTTCCGTCGCCGGGCATCAAGCCCCCGCAGCGAGGCAGAGATGCTCTCGCCCCACCTTGCCCCGCCGTTCCTCCCGCAGCCGTGCGCAGCGCTCTGTCGCAGGGATCCGCATTGGCGCTCTCCTCGGAGGGTGGCCGATCGGCACGGCCTCGCCGCTCTCGACGAGTCTTGATCCAAGTCAACGGCGCCGCAAGGAAGATGCGGGCCCGCGAAGCGGGAACGGGCTCCGCAGCGAGCAGATTCCCCTGGAGCTTTGCCACGGCATCCCCGAGTCACGGTACGCGACCTTTTGGGGTCCGCTCGAGCGCGCCGGGGAACGGAGGCCGCTGCGGCCGAGAAGGGCCGGGCGCCCGCCGGGGATCGGGAGGGAACCGCCACTGCGAGCCGGGCGCTTCAGAGCGCGACGTGCACCCGGCAGGTGAAGATGTTCACCGGTCCGCGGTCGCGGTTGTATGCCGGGTCGAGGAGGAACTGGTACGTCCCGATGACCGCGATCTCCTTCACGAGGGAGAGACGGTAGTAGACCTCGCCGAGGGCCTCGAGGCCGTAGCGGAGGGCCCCGTCCCCGATGATGAACCCGTAGCCCCCGGCGGCGAGGTAGGAGCGGTGCTCGGGCGAGATGCCGCTCACCACGGCGCCCGCCCCCGCTTCGTCGTCGGCCCTCCCCCAGAGCGCCCCGCTCTGGACGGCGCCCAGGGCGAAGCTCTGGTCGATCTCGGTGAAGACCCAGGTCTCGTTCTTGCCGTCGTTGTAGCTCAAGCGGGCGAAGACCCCGAAGGTGTCGCCGATCTGCTGGTTGGCGCTCGCGGCAAACCCGTACTTCGTCCGGCCGTACTCCCGCGTCAGGGTGACGTCCGGGTTCACCGGGGACTCGGCGAGCGCCTGCGCGTAGTTCCCCATGTGGGCGTTGTTGAGGAAGAGCGCCAGGCGCGCGGCCCCGGGGCGGCCCCCGATGAGGAACCGCGCCTCGCCCTCGACCGCGAAGCCGCGCTCCAACCCGATGTTCCACTCCAGCTGCTCGCCGTTCGCGACCACCGGCTCGAGGAACATTCCCGCGCGGGCGGACCACCAGCTCATGTCCAGGACGGCGGCTACGCCCCAGGTGTAGCCGTGGGTGTCCGCGGGGTAGTCGTAGGCCGCCGAGGCCCAAAGACCCCAGCTGGTGAAGCGGGAGTGCGGGTCGTTGGAGAGCGGGTTCGAGTCGAAGATGTCGAGGACGGCGAACCTCCCCACCGTGAGCGTCACCGCGTCCCGGTCGCGCTCGGAGGCGAACTGGGTCGGTCCGGCCTCCACCGGCACGCGCTCGCCGCCGAGCCCGATGACCTGGCGAAGGAAGAAGTGGCCGAGCAGCACGGTCGGGACCGGGTTCCCGACGCGGTAGACCTCGCCACTCGGGAAAGAGGCGACGCCCAGGGTGGAGCTCAACCCGAGCCCGCCCGACATCTCCGGCTCGAGCCAGATCTCCGATCCCGTCCAGGCGCGCACGCCCCCCGACAGATCGCTCACCACCGAGGTGGCCGCCTGCGCCCCGGGCGTCAAGCTGTTCTGCCCGGTGTAGGCGGCGTAGAAGGCGGGGTGCCACTGGGTCGTCACCGTCGACTCGAAGTGAAACGCGAAGCGGCCCTCCGGCGAGGGCGCCCCGCGCGCCTCGGACGTTGGCGCCTCCAGCCTCTCTGCGGCCGCCGGCGGTGGCGGGCAGGGGGCGCACGCCGGCTGCGCCTCGTCCAGCCTCGACTCCGGATCGGAGGCGCGCACCCAGCCCGGCGACGCCATCCGAAGCGCCAGCGACCCGAGAAGCGCGCACCGCGCGAGCGACGAGGCGCTCGCGCTCGACGTCCGGCGAGCCTTCTCGGCCGCTCTGTCGAAGCGCGGGGCGGCTGGGAGCGAGCGGGGCAGTGGAATCCTCGGGCGCCCACCGAGGCGCGAACTCTGGGTCTCGGGCGTCGACCTCGAGACTCGTGACGAACGTGGTACCGGCACGATGCCGGTTCTCCCAGTGTCTTCGAACGGTTAAGTGACCTCGGGTCAACTGTCAAGCGCCGTGTGCGCTACATGTTTTCGAGGGTCGCCACCGCGAGGGTCGAGGGTCTTCGTGACGAGTGCGCTCCTCTCTCGAGGACGAGGCCCCGGGGCGAGAAGCCGGGACGCGAGGACCGAACGCCGGCTGCCGGGGCGCCCTCCGCCCGAACGGACCCGCTCAGCCGACGCCGACCACGATGTCCCTCATCGACAGGCCGTTTCCTCCTAGCCGTGGAACTCGGGGGTCTTGGCGTCCACGTCGTGGTAGCCCGAGATCCACCAGGCCCCGGCCACCTTGACGAGCACGACCTGGAGGCGCGTGCGGAACACGCCGTCGGGCCAGGCCTTCACGCCGCGCGGCAGGCCGGCGTACCCCGTCAGCTCCGTCTCGATCTCCACGAGCGCAACGTCGCTCGCGATGAGGCGCAGCTGGCGGATGGTCTGCTTCAGGCGACTGCCGCGGTAGATGGTCTTGAAGAGCTCCGCCTGCCGCGCCTCGAAGAGCTTCCGGCCGGTGGAGGAGGACCCGGTGATGTCGGTGCAGTCGACGTCGATGGTGAAACGTGCCACGTAGGCCGCCGCGTCGCCCGCGTTCCACGCTCGGGTGCAGTCCTCGACCACCGAGCGGATCGCCTCCGCGTCCGTGGGGTGGTGCTGCTCGGGCGGCATGAACAGGGTCGCGGAGCCGCGCGCCTCGGCGGCGAGCGGCGCGAACCCCGCCACCACGCCGACTGCCAGGGCCGCTCGCAGAACCCCCTTCATCGCGCACCTGACGCAGAAGGCTAGCATGGTCGCGTTGTCCCTACACCCTCCCGGGCCCGAACGTTCGCCTGCGGCGGGCTGTTCCTCCGAATTCACCGGGGAAGCGGCGCCGGTCGTTCCGGGCCCGCCTCGGCGCTCGTCGGGCGCGCGAGGACCATCCACTCCACCAGGAGGTCGAGCCGGCCGCCGAGGATCTCCAGGATCTCGCGGTTCGAGTGGCGCCCCTTGAAGTGGGGGACCGATGCCACCGCCTCGTAACCCTCCGGCAGCGGCTCGCCCGGGGCCCGGTAGATGGCTGCGTACACCCCGGCCTGGGGCGCCGGGGCGGGACAGGGCGCGGTGCCGGTCCGGCACAGGTATCCGCGGATCTCCGCCCCCGGCAGGAGAAAGCGGTAGCGCTCCTGCGACTGCTCGAAGCGGTCCGGCATGAGGACCGGTTTCCCCTGGACCTCCGCGACGGCCGCGTCCGGGAAGTGGCGCGAGAAGGGAGAGAGGAGGGTGCTTCCGACGACGAGACCTCCGAGCGCCAGGTACGGCAAGGCTTGGCGCCCGAAGCGGACGGAGACCGCTCCCCACGAGGCGAGCGCTCCGAGGGCCACCGGGAGGGCGACCGAGAGGGGCGAGAAGAGACGGGTCCCGAGGCGCCTCTCGACGAGCAACTCGAAGAGCGGGACCGCGAAGGCGACCGCCGCCAGCGTGGCCAGGGTGACCCGGAAGGCGGCGGCCGAGAGTGCCTCCCAGCGGAGCGCCAGCAGGCAGGCAATCGCCGCCATGGTGGGCAGGATGTAGTTCGACTGGCGCTGCGTCGGAACCGAGTAGACGAGAAGGAAGGCGAGCACGTAGAGCCACAGCTCGGACTCCTCTGCGGAGAGGTCGCGCCGCCGCTGCCACAGATCCCAGAGGAGCGCGGCGAGGAGGAGCGCGTAGAGCCCGGCGTTCTTGAAGTCGCCGAGCCAGATCTCCCACAGGGCGTACTCGCCGCGGAAGAGCCCGGAGAAGAACGACGAGGCCTGGAGCTTGCCGGCGTTCTCGCCCAGGACGAACTGCGACCAGATGACGTCGCGTCGAGGGTCGAACACCGGCCAAAGCCCGAACACGGCCAGCCCCACCAGGGCGGCGACGGCGAGGAAGAGCCCGTGGCGGCGGAGGAGAGCGCCGAGCTCGAAGCGCTCCCGGCGCCAGAGGACGAGGGCGAGAGAGAACGTGCCCGGGACCACCAGGAAGAAGGACTTGGTGAGCGCGGCGAGCCCGAAGGAGATTCCGCAAAGGGCGCCGAGGAGAGGCCCCGTGCGCGCGGTCCGGTAGAGCATCACCAGTGGGAGGAAGAGGAAGAGCGTCTCCCCGGCGTTGGTGAGGAACGGCCTCCCGTGCTGGATGGTGGACCGGAAGCCGAGGAATACGAGCGCCGCGACCAGGCCCGCCGCCCTTCGGGTCGAGACGCGCGCCGCGAGCCAGCCGACGAGCGCGGCCGTGCAGAGGGTCATCGCTACCACGGGGAGGCGGAGGCGCCACAGCTCCCAAGAGGAGCCGAACCCACTCGCCAGGATGCCCTGCCAGAAGAGCAGGGGCGGCTTGGTGTCGTTGATCCCCCTCTCTGCGACGAGGGGCAAGAACCTTCCCGACCGCGCCGTCACCCGCGCGATCTGCAGGTACAAGGGCTCGTCCCCGATCGCCGGCGCGAAGATCGAGTCGAGGCCGTAGAGGTAGGAGAAGGCGGCGAAGGCGGCGCCGAGGGCGCAGGCGACCGGGCCCGGTACCGGGGTGACCGAAGCCGCCCGGGGCGAGTCGCGATCCGTCATGAAGGGACGGGCCCTGCGAAGGGCCTGAGAGGGCGCCGGGCGCCGATGGGCGGTCGAGGGAAGGACGGCGTCGAGTCCATGGCGGGCGCGCACGTTGATACCTCAGAGGGCTTGTTTCTCCTAGCGGGTGCCCGCCCAGTCGATGGCGGCGGCCCGGGGGAACCCGATTCCCCGTCACCCTGGAGCGGAGCGTGTCGGTCGCGCGCCTCTCCCGTCCGCGGAAGGCAGCGACGTCCGGCCGCTGGAGCGAGGCCCCGGATGGGGGTGGAAGCGGACCGGCGCCGAGATCGATGGGGTCGTGTACGCTGGAGCCATGAGTGCCTTTCCCGAGGACATCTACACCGAGCCGGAAGACCTCGATCCTCGTACGCTCAGAAACCTGGGCCCGCTTGCCCCCCTGGCCGGCACGTGGGAGGGGGTGAAGGGGGCGGACGAGCATCCCGTCGCGGAAGGCACGGAGGAGGACGCCTACGTCGAGACGATGCAACTCGACCCCATCGACCCGCAGACGAACGGTCCGCAGGTCTTCTACGGGCTCCGCTACCACGTGCACATCGTGAAACCGGGCGAGGTGGAGAGCTTTCACGACCAGGTCGGATACTGGCTCTGGGAACCCGCCACGAAGACGGTGATCCAGACCATCGCCATCCCGCGGGGCCAGGTCGCCATGGCGTCCGGCGTCGCCGAGCCCGACGCCAGGGAGTTCGAGCTCACCGCCCGGGAAGGGGACGAATGCTTCGGCATCTGCTCCAACCCCTTCCTCCGCCACGCTTTCCGGACCGTCGAGTTTCGCATCCGCATCACCGTGAACGCCGACGGGACGTGGTCATACGACGAGGACACGGTCCTCGAGGTGCGGGGGAGGACCGAGGTTTTCCACCACCGCGACCGGAACACCCTGAGGCGGTTGCGCGCTCCCACGCCGAACCCGCTCGCCCGCGCCGGGTAGCTCGCGGTCCTTCCCGGGCGCTCGAAACCCGATGGCGGAGGGGACGCGGCTCGCCTTCGCACCCGCGAGACGCTCCCGACGCGCCTCCTCCGGGGCCGATCCCTGATCGGGGGGCAGACTTCGGTTCTCCGACAGTGCATAGGGTCCTCGGAAGAGGGGGAAGGTCTGCCGACGGCGCTCGGGGCCGGCGCGGGGCGCATCGAGGAGCGCGAGATGGCAAAGAATGGAAGGGTGTGCGCCGCCGCGATCCCGTTCGCCTTGCTTCTCGCGTGCACCGACGCGGCCAAGGCCCCAGCGGAGGCTGCGATGAAGGCGGCGGGAGAGGCCGTGAGCTCCTTGAAGGGGGACGCGGAGAAGTTCGCGCCCGACACCGTCCGGGCCGTGGAGGCGAGCTACGCGAGCGCGAAGGACCTCGTCGCAAAGCAGGACTACCAGGGCGCCCTGGCGGTCGCGCAGGGCATCCCCACGAAGGCGAAGGAAGCGCTCGCCGCCGCCGCCGCCAAGAAGGACGAACTCGTGAAGGCGTGGAACGAGGTGCTCTGGACCCTCCCCAACATGTTGTCGGCATCCAAGGCCCGGGTCGAAATCCTGACGCGGGCGAGGAGGCTGCCGGCGAACCTGGACAAGGCGACGCTCGAGAAGGCGAAGGCGGAGCTCGCTGCCATCGAGGCGGGGTGGAGCAAGGCTTCGGCCGAGTACGCCGCCGGAGGCATGGCCGCCGCGGTCTCCTTGGCGACCGACCTGAAGGCCCGGGCCCGGGACGTGATGATGTCGCTCGGCCTGTGAGAATCGCCGGCGCGGAACGAGCGCGAGCGAGAACGACCGCGGGCGCGCGGCACACGCGGGCGCCGCGGTGCCACTCCCGAGGTACTGGCGCTGGGGACTATTCTGCGGGCGGGCGCCTCCGTCCGCTAGTCGCTGATTTTTCAGGCGATTGGCGGGGGCCTCGCCCCGCATCGCGCCCGCAGAATCCGTCCGCGTCGCGGGGGCGCGTGCCAACGGCGAAAGACCGCGCTATCCTCTCGCCATGAGACTCGGTTTCGGTGAAATCCTCGTCATCCTGGTCATCGCCCTGCTCGTCTTCGGCCCGACGAAGCTACCCCAGCTCGGCGACGCCCTCGGCAAGGGCATCCGCAACTTCAAGAAGGCGTCCGAGGGTCTTTTCGACGACGACGAGAAGAAGAGCGAGCCCGCGCTGAAGGCTTCGGAGAGCCCCCCTGCGGCGCAGGCCCCCGCCACCGAGAAGGCCGAGACGAAGAAGGCTTGATCTCGCGGGAGGGCAGGTGACGAATTCGCCCCCGCCGAGCCGGGATCGCGCCACTCCGTCTCCCTCCGAGGCTGCCCGCCCGTCCGCCGTTCGGGGCCGCTACCCCTAGGACTCGCGGTCGCCTCGCCCGGGAACCGACCCGACGGCGGCCGGTGCCCCTCTTCTCGCTCGGCGCGCGTCCCCGGACATCCCGCCCTTCGGCCCGGGGCTGAGGCGTGTGGACGAGGGGTGAATGCCCGATTGCGCTGTAAGTCGAATGCACTACGCGGCGGTCCGTCACAGCCAGTTTCTTCACTTCCGGCACGGCAAGTTGCGGGAACACGCGTGCTTTCCCGTGCATGGGCCCCCGAAGAGGGCGCACCAGCTCGAGGCCGCGCCCCTATTGGAATGTGGCTACCGGTTGCCGAGTTCAGGGTTTGGCGGGGAGGGAGAGGGGCCAAGGAGCGAAGCCATGACGTTGGCCGAAAAGTTCTCGCAGAACCTGAAGCACGAGCGCGAGCGCCGCAACCTGTCGCAGTTCGAGCTGAGCAAGCGGGCGGGCATGTCGACGAGCTACGTCTCGATGTTGGAGCGAAACCAGCGGACGCCACCGCTCGAGACGCTCGCCAAGCTGGCAAGGGCCCTCAAGGTGAGTCCGACGTCGCTCTTGCATTGACGGGAAGGTGGCCCCGGCTCCAGGGGCGCCGCCGCGCAACCGCCGTCTGGGAGGCTCGGATCCTACTGCATCCGCCTTGACCGCGGGTCCGGGCGGTGGCAAGTCGTGGGGCGATGCTCCGCCGCGCGACGCAGGTCTTCGGGGACGCCACGGGGTTCCTCTTCCGGGCGCGCGCCTCCTGGATCGACCTGGCGCTCGTCGCCGTTCTCGGCGGGTCCATCTTCGGCCTCGTCAACCTCGCGGGGGAGTGGACCGGCGCGCTTCGGCCCGCCGTCGAGATCGACCTGTCCCTCGCTGCCCTGCCGGGGTACGCGCTCCTCTCGCTCTCGCGCGGCCTGGCGGCCTACGTCCTCTCCCTCCTCTTCACGCTCCTCTACGGCTACTGGGCCGCGAAGGACCCGGTCGCCGAGAAGGTCCTCATCCCGGTGCTCGACATCCTGCAGAGCATCCCGGTGCTCGGCTTCATGCCCGGCCTGGTGCTCGCGCTCGTGGGCGCCTTTCCCCGCAGCAACGTGGGGCTGGAGCTGGCCTCGGTCCTCATGATCTTCACCGGCCAGGTGTGGAACATGACGTTCAGCTACTACCACTCGCTGCGAACGGTCCCGAGGGATCTCCAGGAGGTGGCGACGCTCGGGCGCTTCAGCTGGTGGCAGCGGCTGCGATGGGTGGACCTCCCGTTCGCGACCATCGGGCTCGTCTGGAACAGCATGATGAGCATGGCGGGAGGGTGGTTCTTCCTCATGGTGAGCGAGGCCTTCGTGCTCGGCGACCGGAGCTTCCAGCTCCCCGGGCTGGGCTCCTACATGAGCGTCGCGGTCGCGAGGGGCGATCGAACGGCCATGCTGGGAGCGATCGCGGCGATGGTGGTGATGATCGTCGCCCTCGACCAGGTACTCTGGCGCCCGGTGGTGGTTTGGGCCCAGAAGTTCCGCGCGGACGACAGCGGGCAGGCGGCTCCCATGCAGTCCTGGTTCCTCGACCTGCTCCGTCGCTCCCGAATCCTCTCCTGGGCCGGGAGCCGGGCGCGTGCCGTGGGCCGCAGGTCGCCTTTCCCCGTCCGCGCCCGGCGGCCCGGGGAAGGCTCCGGCCTCGGGCGTCGGGCCCGGATTGCATCGATGGCCGTCTTCGCCGGCCTGCTCGTCGCCATGGCGCTCGGCTCGGTCGGCCTGGTGCGGCTTCTCGCCCGGGTTCCCGCCCCGCAGTGGCGGGGGATCGGAGCCGCCTCGCTCCTCACCCTCGGGCGCGTGCTCGTCGCCGTCGCGCTCGGGACCCTCTGGACCCTGCCGGCCGGGATCGCCATCGGGCTCTCGCCGCGCCTCTCGCGTTCGCTGCAGCCCGTGGTCCAGGTGGTGGCCTCCTTCCCGGCTCCCATGCTCTTCCCCGCGGTGGTGGCGGTGCTGCAGGCGGCCGGCGTCGGTCTGGGGCTCGGGAGCATCGTCCTCATGCTCCTCGGGACCCAGTGGTACATCCTCTTCAACGTCATCGCGGGCGCGATGGCCATCCCGGCCGATCTGAGGGAGGCCGCCGAGGTGTACCGGGTCCGGGCCTGGCAGCGGTTCTCGATCCTCTACCTGCCGGCCGTGTTCCCCTACCTCGTCACCGGCTGGGTGACCGCGGCAGGAGGGGCGTGGAATGCCAGCATCGTGTCCGAGTACGTGAGCTTCCAGGGGCGCGAACTGGCGGCGGAGGGCCTGGGCGCCCGCATCAGCGTCGCGGCCTCCGCCGGGGATTTCCCGGCGCTGGCAGGCTCCATCGCCGTGATGGCCGTCATGGTGGTGCTCTTCAACCGACTCGTCTGGAGGCGGTTCCACCGCCTCGCCGAGATGCGCTTTTCCCTCACCCGGTAGCCGGAGGTGCCCGAGATGACCGCCGATCCCGGCGCTGCGCGCGATGCCGAGGTGCTGTGCGAGCTGCGCGGCGTCGACAAGGAGTTCGAACAGGCGGGGGGGTTGCCGCTGCGAGCGCTCGAGGGCATCTCCCTCACCGTCGCCCGCGACGAGGTGGTGGCGCTCCTCGGCCCCTCGGGCTGCGGCAAGTCGACGATCCTCCGCATCCTGGCGGGACTCACGCCCCCGACGCGCGGCGAGGTCCTCTACCACGGGGAGCCGCTGCGCGGGCTCAACCCCGGGATCGGCTTCATCTTCCAGAGCTTCGCCCTCTACCCCTGGATGACGGTGGTGGAGAACGTGGAGGCCATGCTGCGCGCCCAGGGCCTTGCCCGGGACGCGGCGGCCGGGCGGGCGGCTCGGGCCATCAAGGTGGTGGGGCTCTCCGGGTTCGAGGAGGCCTATCCCCGCGAGCTCTCCGGCGGGATGAAGCAGCGCGTGGGCATGGCGCGAGCGTTCTCGCTCGAGCCCGAGCTCCTGTTCATGGACGAGCCGTTCAGCCAGGTGGACGCGCTCACCGCCGAGAGCCTCCGGGCCGAGGTGCTCGACGTGTGGGCGCCGACGGATCGGAACCCGAAGTCGATCGTGATGGTGAGCCACGACATCAAGGAAGTGGTCTACATGGCCGATCGCATCGTGGTGCTCGACGCCAACCCCGGCCGGGTGCGGACCATCGTCGAGAACCGGCTGGCGCGCCCCCGCGATTACCGCTCGAAGGATCTGCTGGAGCTCGTCGACCGCCTGCACGACATCATCACCGGCATGGAGATGCCGGACGTGAAGGTGGTGGCCGGCGAGGCCCGCCGCACCTTCGAGCCGCTGCCCCGGGCCGGAGCCCAGGAGATCGAGGGGCTCCTTGAGTACCTGGACGCGCGCGGGGGGCGCGAGGACGTGTTCCTCATCGCCGCCGACACGGACCGCGAGTACGGCAAGGTGATCGCGGCGACGAACGCCGCCGAGCTGCTCGGGTTCGTGGAGACCCCGGCGCGCACGGTGGTGCTCTCGGGAGACGGGAACCGATACGTCCGGGCGAAGCCCGCCGATCGCAAGGCCCTCTTCCGCGAGCGACTGCTCCGCCTCCGCCTCTTCGACGAGGTGGCGAGTGCGCTGGCGCGCTCGGAGCGGCACGAGGTCGATCGCGACTTCGCCCTCGAGCTCATCGCCGTGAACCTCCCCAACGAGGACTTCGAGGGCGTCTTCGAGACGCTCGTCGACTGGGCGCGCTTCGGGGACCTGTTCTCCTACGAGGACAAGACAGGGGCCCTCGCACTCCAGTGAAGAGAGATGCCGCTGGCGCGGCGAGCGAGCTCCCGGGCGCGAGGCGTCGCGGGCCTAGCGGAGGTCTTCAAGGCACCAACCGCCTCGATCCTGGGACGGCCCGAAGGCCATGCGCCACGGCGGGATCGCCAACTGCAGAGCGGCCTTGGCGCCCGGGTGTCAGTAGTCGTTCCAGCAGTAGGTGGCGAGCTCGCGTTCGCGGGGGAGCGCGCCGAGGAGGTCGGAGAGCTCCTCGTAGGGCACGCACCTGGCCCCGAGGACGTGGGCCTTGCGGACCGCCATGCGCGGGCGCACGCCGAGGAGGAGGAGGTCCCCGGTCCCGTCCTTCACCTTGTGAACCACGTCGCTCTTCTGCTTCTCGGCCCGGAGCTTCGAGAGGAAGTAGGCCCGTTTCCCCTCGACGTCCTCCGCCGTGAACGGCTCGAGAGGCCCCTCTACCCCTTGCCGGTCATGCCCATCTGCTTTGCGAACTCCCGTCCTGCCTTCTCCATCTCCTCGCGGGTCATGTCCTTCACGTGAGTGGCGAAGGTCCACGAGTATCCGTAGGGGTCCTCGACCGTCGCGGTTCGGTCTCCCCAGAACATGTCGGTGGGCGGCATCTTCGACCGCCCTCCGGCGTCGACGGCCCGGCGGTGGGCCGCATCGCAGTCCGCCGTCCAGATCCAGAAGCCGACCGGCGAGATTCGATCGGGGGCGGGGGGCTTGGCGGATCTCCCGGGCATCTCGTCGGCCGCGTACACGATCGAGTCCCCGATGCGGAGCTCCGCGTGCCAGACGCTCTTGCCGTCAGGGGACGGGAAGCGCCCCACCTCCTCGGCGCCCAGGGCGCGCTTGTAAAAGTCGATGGCGCGGCCGCAGTCGGAGAGGATGAGGTTCGGGGTCACCGAGTGGCGACCGGCGGGAATGGGGCTTGGCTTGGCCATGGACACCTCCGCGCCGCGCCTCCCCGGACGCGGCCATGGCTGGTTCTCGCCGGGTTCCCCTGGCCCCGCACCTCCCGATCGGGGTGGGGCCCGATTGCGACAGTGCGCCCGACGGCGCGAGCCCCCTGTACGCCCTCCCCGAGCATGACCGTTACTCCCCTCCTCAGCCGTCGATTACTCTAGAATGTCGCGGGGATCCCCGCTCCACGACAAGGGAGGCTCGCGTGCCGGACATGAACAAGCGCAACGTCATCGCGCAATGGGCCTTCGACACCCGGCCCGTGCTCCTGCGGTTCCACCTCTGGCTCGAGGACGTGGAGGTCGAGCGGGCGCAAGCCGAGCCGGTGTCGGCTTTCTCCTTCACGCCGCGCGGGATCGCCCGCTGTCTCGCCATCACCTCCGCGGCCACGGCGCTCGGGACCCGGCTCTTCGGCGGGTTCGGGGAGGGGGCCGGCAAGGACAAGTCCATCTACAACCAGGTGAAGAAGTCGGCGGACGCCATCAGCGCCTACGTGATGAGCGAGGGGCTCTGGCACCTCACCCGGACCCTGCCCGAGAACCACGCCATCATGGTCTCCCTGGGCGAGGGGCTCATGCCCAAGGCCGGGGAGACTCCGGAGATGGGCGCGAACCCCCTGCTCGGCTTCGGGCGCGTGTACGCGAGGCCGGAGGTGGCGCGCATCGTGGATCGCCGGGTGCGCCGCCTCCTCAACGAGCCCGGGCACACCTTCGAGCAGTTCTACGGGTGGCTGCAGGACCGGGGGATCACCCTGTGGGGGGCGGCCGTCGACACGCTCGAGAACACCTCGCGCTTCGCCGAGGGAAAGACCACCGGACCGATGGCGGTCTTCCACCTGTTCGACTCCCCTTTGACCGTCTCCCGCCCCTACGAGTCGTACATGGGCTGCCTCACCGTCCCGCGGCGCGTGGCCGACTCCGCCGACCGGGCCTCGGTGCTGCTCGACTACCGCACGCCCCGCAAGCAGGTGGCGGAGGCGATCGAGGCCACCTACCCGGGCGTGAAGCGCGAGAACATCCACGTGTGGACCTTGCGGGGCAAGAGCCGGGTGGGGCGCCTCGGCAAGCTCTGGGAGGAGTGGAAGGCGCTCGGCGTCCACCTGGTCGAGGACGGCTGGAAGGCGCCGAGCGGGATCGAGGTCTTCACCGACTCCGGCACCTACGCCCCCACCTTCCTGGTGGGCAGCTGGAAGGACGCCGCCGGCGCCGTCCACGTCTTCCTCTGCGACGGCTACGCCGCCACCGCCGAGGCGATGCAGGCGGCGAGCCTGTCGGAGGTCCTCGACGTCGACTCCACCATGGCGATCTTCTCGCCGTCGTTCGACCTCCCTTGCGACGGAGAGGCGAAGCTCATGCAGCTCGACCCTCTCGCCCCGGACTTCGCTCAGCGGGTTTCCGCGCTCTTCGGGCTGACCGAGCTCGAGACCGGCAAGGTGAAGTCCTACGCCGAGGCGATCGCGGAGGCGCGGGACTCGCACATGCCGCTCGGCCGGCGCGTGCTGCGCGCCGACGACTTCCTGCCCGAGAAGAACTGGAGCGTCCTCTCCAGCATCGGGTACATGTGCGACGATCCCTACACCGGCATCAAGGGGGTCACCCGGGTGTCGGAGGGGGTCTACAAGGTGGCCACCCTGCTCGCCACCCGCAAGGCTTCCGCCCGCATCACCTTCACCTTCCGCCTGATGGAGCCGCTCGAGCAGGCGCGCCACGTCTTCAGCCCGCTCCTGGTGCGCTTCCTCTCCGGGGTCGACCACACCCGGAGGGCGGTGAAGATCTCCGACTCGGGTCGGATCCGCAACGAGCTCCAGACCATGCTCTCGCAGTCCCTGGAGTACGAGGGAGATCGGCTACGGGTGCACTTCGGCCGCGTCGACGAGAAGGTGATGCCGCGAGACCGGCAGCTCGCCATCCGCAAGGTGCTGGAGTGGTACAAGGCGAACCACCCGGTGTGGTTCGAGTGGCTCGACATCGCCTAGCGGGCGAGGGCGCGGGGCGGGGGAGGTCGCCGACTGTCCGCTCGACAGGCTCCCGCCGCCGTGGTTCAGTCACGGCGCCCATTCACCACAACCACAGGAGCCAGGGGATGGAATACCTCTTCGACCCGGACGTGATCCACGAGTGCGCGCTCGCCGGGATCGGCAAGCCGAAGCCCGCCATGTTCGACGCCATCGCTGACGCCGTGGAGGACCGCTACCCCGGCCGCATCGACCGATCGCAGCCCTGGCTCTACAGCATCGCCGGCGGAGCCATGATCGAGATGAAGCTCTACTACGCCTCCACCTTCGAGTACCTCATGATCTGGGGCACGCCCATCGGGTCGGAGGGGCACTCCGGGCGCCACGCGGTCGGGTTCTGGGACACCGTGATCGACGGCGAGGCCTGGTACTACGCCGAGGGGCAGTTCGAGAAGCGCGTCTACCGGCCCGGAGACCGCATCTGGGTGGGTCCGGGGCAGGCTCGCGCCATGAACTTCACCGACGGGGTATGGGCGGTCGAGTACGCGCGTGGACCCCTGCCGCTCTCCTTCCCCTTCGGCCTCGCCGACGAGGTGCTCTCCACCCTCGACTTCGCCACCGCCGGGCTGACGCTCGGGATGTACATGTCCCTCCTCGGCCACCACTTCAGGCTGCCGCTCCCGGGTGGCGCGAAGCCGTCCCTGGCCCGGAAGGCGCTCGGGGCGGTGATGGGCGCTATGGGCTCGGCGGTCGCCCGGGTGTGCCTGCCGGCCCCTCCGGAGGACGCCATCCCGGCCGGTCCGACGAGGGGTACATCGCGCGCGTTGCCGCCGATACACAAGCCACGGCCGCACGTCGCGGAAGCAGCCGCCCCGTCAGGAAGGCGGCGATCCGGTTCAGCCGGCCGGGAATGACCACCGGCCGGCGGCCCAGGGCGGCGAGCGTCGCCCGGGCCACGAAGTCCGCATCCAGCACCGGGGGCGCCAGCCAGCCCGGGCGAAGGGGCCGGCTGCGCTCGTAGGTGGGGGTTCGCACCCGGCCGGCGCAGCAGGCGACGACGTCGATGCCGGCGGGGCGAAGCTCCGCCCACAGCCCCTCGCCGAGAACGCGCACGTACGCCTTGCTGGCGGCGTAGTGGACCACCTGCGCCGACCCCTGGAATCCGGCCATCGACGTGAGGAGCACGATCCCGCCTCGCCCGCGCGCCACCAGGCGGCGGCCGACCCCGTGGGCGAGCGCCGCCACCGACCGGCAGTTGAGCGCGAGGAGTCGCTCGTGCGTCTCGAGGGGCAGGTCGAGGAAGGGCCCGATGGGGGAGAGCGCCGCGTTGCAGACGAGGAGGCCGACGTCCTCCTTCGCGGTGGCCTCGAGCACCTTTTCGATCCCCTCCGGGGTCGAGGCGTCCGCCGGCAGCGTCCGCACCTGAATGCGGTGTTCCCGCCCCACCTCCCGGGCGAATGCGTCGAGCTCCTCGGCTCGGCGGGCGACGAGCGTGAGGTGAAGGCCGCGGGCGGCGAGCGCGCGCGAAAGCGCGGCCCCGATCCCCTCGGATCCGCCGACCACCAGCGCCCGGGGGCCGTATCGCTCCTCGAATCGCTCCACCTTTGCCCTCGGCGTCGCCCTAGGAGGCGCGCTTCTTCCAGTAGGGCGAGAGCTCCAGGATGGCGCGCCGCACGAGCGGCGCGGCCACCGGGACGAGCCGCCGCTTCCACCCCAGGCAGGCGGCCACCTCGGCGACGATGTCGGCGAAGCTGCGGCGCTGGTAGCGGAGCAGCGCCTGCGCCTCGGTGCTGTCGATCCAGTCGGTGGCGTACTCGGCCTTGCTGAAGGCCTCCTCGGGAAGCGCCCCGATCCCCATCGCGTCGAGGAGCCGGGTCAGGTATTCGCGGTAGGTGACCTGGCAGGACGGGCCGCCGCCGACGAAGAGGACCCGTCCCCACACCTCCGGCGTGCGCAGCGCCCGGGCGAGAGCCACCGCCGCGTCGTCGGCGTGCAGGGCCTCGATGCGGTTGTCGAGGCCGATCTCGAACATGATGGGGTGGGGGTCGCGCAGCCCGAGGACGGGGACGTCGGCGAAGCGGAAGATGCACCACTCTAGCCCCGAGGAGCGGACGATCTCCTCGCAGGCGATCTTGTGCTCGGTGTAGGGGTCGGTGGCCTCCACCGGATCGGTCACCTTGCGCGGGGGAGGCTTGTGCAGGGTGTGGCCGTGCACGTCGAAGGTGGAGGCGAAGAGCAGGCGCGGTTTCTCGGGCTGCGCCTCCGCCGCGGCGACCACGTTCCGCGTGCCCTCCACGTTCACCTGCCGCGCGTGCTCCGGGTCCTCGTCGCTCGTCGGGGGAATGACGCCGGCGAGGTGGACGATCGCCTCCACCCCGGCGATCGCCCTCGCCACGGCCCGGTCGTCGCGCACGTCGCCCCAGACCAACTCGATGCGCCGCCCGTGCTTTCGCGCCAGGCCGCGGTGTTCGGGAGTGTCGAGGTCGAAGCAGCGGACCTCGTTCCCCTCCCGGAGGAGCTCGGGGAGGGCGTGGGAGCCGATGTTGCCGAACGGTCCGGTGAGCAGGATCTTCACGGTAGGTCCTTTGGCTAGCAGACGAAGGGAATGAGCGCCCGCCGCCGCGCCGGGTAGTCGGCGAACTGGCGGCGGTACCAGGCGTGGTGGGCGAACGCCCGCGGCGCCAGGTTGGCGGCGGTGTAGACGGCGAACGCCAGGCCCGCGAGCGACCAGGAGGCGACCGCCCACCCGGCCCACTCCACCATCTCGCCGAGGTAGTTCGGGCACGAGACCCACTCGAAGGCCCCGCCCCGCGGGATGCGGTAGCTGGTCTCGCCCGGGGCGCGCAGGCGGCGCAGGGTCCGGTCCGAGGCGACGTTGAGGGCGAACCCGCCGAGGAAGACCAGGGCCCCGCCGAGGAAGCGCGGGTCGGCGAGCCAGGCGGGCGGGTAGCTGCCCAGGGCCGAGACGTAGCGGGCGTTGACGAAGGCGTTGAGCAGGTTGAAGGCGACGGCCATCCCTGCGATGGCGACGGGCATCCGGCGCGCGCCCTCGCGCATCCGCAGGGGGAAGAGGAAGGCGCGGTAGAGGTAGTGGAGCTGCCAGAGGGCGAAGAGGGCGAGGGGTGCGGGTGCGAGCGCGTGGGGCCCGCGGAAGTAGACGACGGCGAAGAAGACGGGAGCCGGGCTCTCCATGAGGATCCAGCCCCACCGGGCCGGCAAGGACCAGCCCCAGCCCCCGCGGGAGTAGCGCCCGTAGGGGGCGGGGATGAAGACCAGCGAGAGGAAGGTGGGCACCGCGAGCGCGAACTCGAGGAGCACGAGGCTTCGGTAAGAGGTCGGGAGGGCCACGCGCGCAGACTAACTCACCTCGGCCCGCCGGCGCTGCTAGGATGTCGTGTCGTCCGTGCGCGGGCCGGCCCCGTTCGGCGCGGGCGGCCCGCCTCGCTCGCCGGGCCGGCCGGGGGGGGAAAGGAGCGACGGGTGAGAGAGCAGGTTCGGGTGTTCGTCACCGGCGGCACCTTCGACAAGGAGTACGACGAGATTCACGGGCGCCTGTTCTTCAAGGAGTCGCACCTGCCCGAGATGCTGCGCCGCGCCCGCTGCCGCCTGGAGGTGGAGGTCACCACGCTCATGATGGTGGACAGTCTCGACATGAGCGACGCCGAGCGGGGGCTCATCGTCGAGCGCTGCCGCGCCTGCCCGGAGACCCGCATCGCCGTCACCCACGGCACCGACACCATGGTGGAGACCGCCCAGGCCCTCTCCCGGGCGCGGTTGGCGAAGACCGTGGTGCTCACCGGCGCCATGGTCCCTTACGCCTTCGGGAGCTCGGACGGGCTCTTCAACCTGGGCAGCGCGCTCTCCTTCGCCCAGGTCCTGCCCGCTGGGGTCTACGTGGCCATGAACGGCCGGGTGTTCGATGCCGAGCGGGTGAGGAAGAACCGGGAGACGGGCGTGTTCGAGGAGAACCCCTGATCCTACGGGCAGCGCTCGCGATCGCGGCGTGCCTGCTCGGCGCCGCGGGACCCGCCGCCGTCTTCGAGCCCGGCGAGGGGGTGGAGCTGGCCGCGCCCGCTCCGGAGAGGTTGGACGGGACCGCGCTGACCTGGAGCAACGCCGGCCTGTTCTTGGCAGGCGGCGCCACCGCGTTCGTGGCGCACGAGACCTGCCACGTCCTCGCTGGCCTGGCGCTCGGCAACGTCCCGACGGTGCAGCCGGTGAAGTTCCTGGGCGTCATCCCCTTCTTCGCCATCTCGCCCGGCATCACCTGCGTGGGGAACGCTTGCTACAAGGCCAACGGCACCCCCTTCCCGCCGGGCCCGCGCGGCCTCTACTTCATCGTCTCCGCCGGGATCCTGTGCCAGGAGGCGGAGGACGAGGTCATCCTCAGCCTCGAGCCCGGCATCCGCTACCAGGACGCCGCCTTCCTCAAGGGCATGCTGGCGTTCAACACGCTCGCCTCCGTCGGCTACGCCCTCGCCAACCTGTTCAACCTCGAGCCGCCGGAGGGCGATCTCAGGGCCATGAGCCGGCTCGTGCCGGTGCCGCACGCCGTCCTGAGCGGCCTCGTGCTCGCCACCGCCGCGCTCGACATCTCCCGCTACTACTTCCCGGACGCCGAGTGGCTGCCCTGGGTGAGCCGCGTCACCAAGCTCGCCACCGTCGGCGTGATCTTCGCCTTCTAAAGGTGCCGCCTTGTGGGGGGCGGGGGAGGCCCCGCCGCGGCGGGCGCGGCCCCGCCCACCCCTCTCGATCACTGACGGTGTCGATCGCCCTCCCGCCCGGCGCTGGATCGTGCTTCAATGGCGCCCGTGCTGGATCGTCCAGCTGACTTGGAAGCTGAGACCGAACTCTCGAGAAAGGACGTCGAAATGAATCGGACCCTGGCCCTCGTCGTCGCCGCCGCCTTCGCCACGCTCGCCCGCGCCGACGGTGCCGACACCTACAAGGCGAAGTGCGCCATGTGCCACGGCGCCGACGCCAACGGCGGCGCCATGTACAAGAAGCCCATCCGGGGATTGGCCGAGGCCGACGTCCTGAAGATGATCAAGGAGGGGAAGGGCAAGATGAAGCCCGTCTCCCTCGAGGCCGCCGACGCCCAGGCGGTGGCGAAGTACCTGCACGGCCTGAAGTAGCGCCCGCCTCCCTCTCACGGCGAGGGCGTGGTACGACGGGCCACGCCCTCCCGCGAGACGCCCGGCACCGAAGGCCCTCCTCCGGTGGCGATCCTGCGCCACCCCATGGCCTCGGTGCGCGTCGGCGCGCTCCTCACCGCCATCGTAGGCATCGGCGCGCTCTCCATCGACATGTCGCTCCCGTCGCTCCCGGAGGTGGTGCGGCGCTTCGGGACCGACGACGCCACGGCGCAGCTCACCGTGACGCTCTTCCTCCTCGCCTTCGCGCTCGCGCAGCTCGCCTTCGGCCCCGCCTCCGACCGGCTGGGGCGGCGCCGCGTGCTCCTCGGCGGGCTGCTGCTCTACCTCGTAGGCGCCGTCGCCTGCGCTCTCGCCCCCAGTGTCGAGGTGCTCGTCGCCGCCCGAATGCTGCAGGGCTTCGGGGCCGGCAGCGGGCCGGTGGTGGGGCGGGCCATCGTCCGGGACGTGTACCCGCGCGAGCACGGGGCGAGGGTGCTCGGGCTCATGGCCACCGCCCAGGCCCTGAACCCGGTGCTCGCGCCCATTGCCGGCGGCTACCTGCAGGTGTGGCTCGGATGGCGGTCGGTCTTCGCGGTGCAGGCCGTGCTCGGGGCCGCATTCCTCGCGGGCTCCTGGGCGCTCGTGCTGGAGACCGCTCCCGGGGCCGGAGCGGAGCGGGAAGGGGCGTCCGCGCTCCTTCTCGGGGGCCGCGCCCTCTTCTCCCACCGGACCTTCGTCGGCTACGCGGTCGCGGTCGCGCTCGTCTTCAGCGGGCAGTTCGCCTTCATCAGCGGGTCGGCCTTCGTGCTCATCGGGCTCCTGGGAGTGAAGCCGGACCGCTACGGATTCTGCTTCGGCCTCGTCGCCGCCGGGCTCATGGCGGGGAGCGCCCTCACGGCGCGCCACACCCTGCGCCTCGGCACGCGGAGGCTCGTCCGGGCCGGCGCGGCCGTCTCGGCGGCGGCCGGCGCGGCCATGGCGCTCCTCGTCGTCGCCGGGTCCCAGAGCGTCGTCGGCATCGTCCTCCCCATGTGCCTCTACGCGGTGGGCGCCGGGCTCGTCATGCCGAGCGGAATGGCCGGCGCCCTCGGTCCCTTCCCTCGATCGGCGGGGATGGCCTCGGCCCTCCTCGGGTTCCTGCAGATGGCGGGATCGGCGGCCTACAGCATCGCCGTCTCCCGCTTCTACGACGGGACGGCCCTTCCCATGACCGCCGCCGTCGGCGCGAGCGGGGTGGCCTGCCTCGCCTGCGCGGCGCTGCTGCTGCGCGGCGGCGCCGCCGAGGACGCCGCGTCCGGCTAGAGGAACTCGCAGAGGTAGGCGGCCGGCGCCGTCGCCTTCACGTCGAAGCCGCTCTTCGCCGCCACCTCGAAGCTCGTCCCGGCGGGGAAGGCGCGCCACGAGGTCTCCCCAGGGAGCCGGGCGAAGAGCTCGCCCGAGACGACGCTCATCCTCTCCGGGGCCTCGGTGGCGAAGTGGAACTCGCCGGCGTCGACCACCCCGGCGGTGTGGCGACGGCCGTTCCGCTCGAAGCCGATGCTCTGCACCTTCCCGTCGAAGTAGCCGTTGTGCTTCAGCATGGAGGCCTCCTCCTCGGTCCCCGGGGCGCCCGTCTTCCGCCCCACTCCTCAGGGGGGCAGGACGTACCACTGGCCCTTCGCGCCCTGCTCCCGGCGCAGGAGGGCCTCCTTCTCCATCGCCTCTAGAAGGCGCGAGAAGGAGGAGAAGCCGTGATCGCGCTCGTCGAAGTCCGGTTCACGGCGGACGATGGCGGCCTTGATGGCGGAGGGGTTCACCGGCGCCGTGGCATTCGCGAGCAGGGCGGCCGCCGCCTCCCGCGCCACCACCGGGATGACCTTCTCCTTGGCGCGCTCGCGGTCCCTGGCGCCCTCCCCCCTGCGCTGCCCACCGGCGCGCAGGTAGATGAACTCGTCGCAGGCCTTGACGAAGAGCGGGCTCGTCGACTCCTTCACCGCCATGCCGATGACGATGCGGTCGTTCTCGCGGAGCTTGGCGGCGAGGGGGCAGAAGTCGGAGTCCCCCGAGGCGAGGACGAAGGTGTCGATGTGCTCGCGCAGGTAGCAGAGCTCGAGCGCGTCGATGACGAGCCGCACGTCCGCGCCGTTCTTGCCGGCGCGGGTCGAGGGGGGGACGTCCACCAGCTCCACGCCCTTGTCGTGGAGCCGCTGCGTCGCCCCGGCGAAGCGGGTCCAGTCCGCGTAGGCGCGGCGGAAGACGACCTTGCCCTTCTCGAGCAGCGTGTCGAGCGCCGGCTGGAGGTCGAAGGTCTCCGCCTGGAGACCGGTGCGCGTCACCAGGTTCTCGAAGTCGACGAAGAGCGCGATGCGCTGGTCGAGGCTTTCCTTCTTCTTCAAGACGGGGAAAGAGACCCCATCCCCGGCCCAAAGGCAAGTAGGGCCTCTTCCTCGCCTTCCCGGGCCGGCCCGCCGTCAGGGGGTGGTGAAGCTCAGGATCGCCCCCTGCGCCACCGCCTGGAGCGGATTGCAGCTGTTGAACAGGGTGTGCGAGCTCGTGGCGCCGAGGAGGTCGTCGGGGGTGGCGATGGCGGTCGAGGAGATGGCCTGGACGTACCACACCGAGGCCGCCTGGCCGGGGAGGGCCACTCCCGGGACGCCGAAGACGGACAGCGGGGGCACCTTGAAGGAGGTGGCGGTGCCGAACGAGTAGACGTTGAGGGTGAATCCCAGGAAGGCGTCGACCTCGTAGAGGATGCTGCCGCTCGCCTGGGCGGGGGCGTTCCAGCTGAAGCCCGCGCCGACCGGGTCCCAGTTCGTCGCCATGTCGACCGGGGAGACGTAGATGGGCGGGGAGAGGAGGTTCAGGGCGAGGCTCTGGTCGCTCGTCACGCTGGCGGGGAAGTCCTGGCAGACGAAGCTGAACTCGCCGTTGTTGGTCAGGCTCGGGTAGGCGAGCGGATCGACGCGGATGGTGCCCTCGGCGATCGACGGGATGGAGACGGTGGTCGAGGGGGCGGTGAGATAGGCGAGGGAGGTGAGCCAGTCCGCCTCGCCGAACACGAGGCTCACGTAGGAGCTCCCGTCGGTGGCGAGGGCATAGCCGGGGGGCGCGGTGGCCGACACCTGCAGCGTCTGCGGCGCGTCGACGGAAGCGAGCGTCACGCTCGCCGGGGTGTCCCCGCCGTCTGCGAGCGACAGGGCCGGGACCTTCCCGTAGGCCGAGTAGGTCTCGGGGTCGCTCCCCGCGCCCGCCAGCACGTAGAGGGTCCCGGCGAGCGGCGAGGGGCCCGCCCAGGGGACGGTGACCGTCCATGGGCTAGGGAGGGGAGCGGAGTCCTCGAAGTCGTTGCCGGTCTCGGGGGAGCCGAACACCGCGTAGTAGTAGGCGTCAGCGGCCCCGTCGACCGTCAGGTCGACGGCGGCCTGTGAGGGCGCGGGGCCGGTGTAGACGGCTGGCACCCGGGGGGCGAGCGTCGTCACCCCGTGGAAGACGTAGACGTTGTCGCCGCTAGAGTCCTGGATCAGCATGGCGATGTCGTAGGGCGGGGTCACGTTGGCGAAGGTGAAGGTGCCGTCCGCTCCCGTCGTCACCGCCGCGCTCGTGAGCGGCAGGGCGACCGGGACGCCGGCGAGCGGCGTGCCGTACTTGTCGACCGCCACTCCGCTCACCGTGAACGACGTGGCGGTGGCGACGAAGTTCTGCCCGGTGACGTCGGCCCCGTTCACGGTCACCTGGAGGCTCCCTGGGGTGAAGCCGTAGCCGGCCAGGGTGGGGGTGACCGTGTAGCTGCCGTTCGCGAGGCCGTTGAACGAGTAGGAGCCGTTGGCCGTGGTCGACCCGGTCGCCTGGCCGGTGAGCGAGACCTTCACGCCGTTCGCGCCCGAGACGGTGCCGGAGATGGAGTAGGTCGTGGGCGAGGAGGAGCCTCCCCCGGAGCCCCCGCAGGCGGCGAGAGCCCCGGCGAGGAGGACGGCCCACGGAACCATTGCGCTTCGGCGAATCCCCATCGCGACCCCCGTCGGTTCGATGCCCCGATGCCCGCGCCTCCACTAACAGGCTACCGTGGCGCGATCAACCAGCGCTTCCGTGACCGGAGCGTGAAAGCGGGGTATCCCGGGCGGGGACGGGAGTTGCTTTGAGTGATAGGCGGCCTGCGCCACCAAGTGCCCGGCCTCCCGTGGGTTTCCACCGGGCCCACACGGGGCCCTCGAACGCTAGGTCCACCCAAGCGGGTACCGGCCCTGCTCGAGGGTGGGTCGGACCACGGCCTCACGCCAGGAGACGACGTCGCCGGGTTCCTCGTCGAGGAGCTTCCGCAGGCGCAGGAGGTGCGGTCGCGACGCCTCGGACTCCTTCGCGGCGGCGAGGATCGCCGCCCGCGCGCGGGCGTAGGCGCGCGGGTGGGCCTCCTCGGCGTAGAGCGCGACGCAGGCGTCGGCGACCGGGTCGGGGCGGGACTGGAGGGCGCGCGACACGGCGCTGTCGACGGCGTAGGCCTCGATGGCGACGTCGGCGAGCGCCCCGAGCACCTCCTGACGATCTCCCAGGGCGGGGCCGAGCGACTGGCTCGCCACCCCCAGGGCGTAGGCCCAGAGCATCTTGTTGAGCTCCGCCACCCGGCGCTCGCGCGCGAGCCGGCCGGCGGAAGGCGCCGGGAGGTCGCCCCGCTCGACCGCCTGCGCCACCCCCTTTGCGAGGGCCAGGAGCGGGAACTGCCCCTTGACGGCGCGCTTGAGGAGCGTCCCCGGGACGAGCAGCCGGTTGATCTCGTTCGTGCCCTCGAAGATGCGGTTCACGCGGTTGTCCCGGTAGGTGCGCTCTATGGGGTACTCCTCCACGAAGCCGTACCCTCCGTGGATCTGGACCCCCTCGTCGGCCACGTCGGAGAGGGCCTCCGAGCCCCACACCTTGAGGATGGAGGCCTCGACGCTGTACTCCTCCACCGCCGCGATGAGGTCGCGCTCGGACGCCTCGGACCCGGTGGGGGCCCCCGCGGCCGCCACCCGCCGGTCGATGAGCCCGGTGGTGCGATAGCTCATCGCCTCGCCGACGTAGGCGAGGGACGCCATGCGGGCGAGCTTCTCGCGGACGAGACCGAACTCGGCGATGGGCCGGCCGAAGGCCTTGCGCTCCCGGGCGTAGGAGGCCGAGAGGGCGAGCACGTTCCGGCAGCCGGCGACGCAGGTGGCCCCGAGCTTGAGCCGGCCGATGTTGAGGATGTTGAAGGCGATGCGGTGCCCCTTGCCCACCTCGCCGAGGAGGTTCTCGAAGGGGACCTGGGCGTCCTCGAAGACGAGCGGGCAGGTGGAGCTGCCGCGGATGCCCATCTTGTGCTCCTCGGGCCCGACGCTGAAGCCGGGGGTGTTCCGCTCCACCACGAAGGCGCTGAAGTGCTCCCCGTCGACCTTGGCGAACACCACGAAGACGTCGGCGAAGCCGGCATTCGAGATCCACTGCTTCGTGCCGTTCAGGATCCAGTGCTTCCCGTCCGGGGAGAGGGCGGCGCGCGTCTTCGCCGCGAGCGCGTCGGAGGCCGAGGAGGGTTCCGAGAGCGCGTAGGCTGCGGCGAACTCGCCCGTGCCGAGCTTGGGGAGGAAGCGCGCCTTCTGGGCCGCGTTCCCGAAGTAGACGATGGGGAGGCTCCCGATGCCGACCTGGGCGCCGAAGATGACCGACCAAGCACCCACCACCGTCATGGCCTCGGCCACGAGCACGCTCGTCGTCATGCCCTGGGAGAGCCCCCCGTGCTCCTCGGGCAGGTCGAGGGAGAGAAAGCCGAGCTCCCCCGCCTCCCTCAGGAGCCGGCGCACGATCGCGAAGTCCTTGCGCTCGATGGCGTCGACGCTCGCGAGCACCCGCTCCCGGGCGAACTTGTGCGCCGCGCGGTAGAACTCGCGTTGCTCGGGGGTGAAATCGCCCGGCGTCAGGATGGGCCTCTCGCCCGCTCGCTCGAGGAGGAAACCGCCGCCCGGGGGCGAGGGCGACAGGGAGGACGGCTGTGCCGGCATGGGATTGCCTCCTGTTGATTCTGGAGTCAATCCAAGATGCCGAACGTGACGCCTAGCGTCAAGAGGGCGCTTCGGGAAGGCGTTCCACAGCGTTCGCGGAAGAAGCCGGGGGTGGCGGCGGTTCCCGGCGAGGCCCCTCTCTCCCTCCCCGTTGGGGGCCCTGGAGGAACGATGCCCCGGACTGCCCCCCTCGCCGCCGCCGTGCTCGCATGCCTCGCGGCCGCTCCCTCTTCCCCCGCGCCGCCGCCCGAGCCGGCGCCTCCGGCGGGAAAGGCGCCGGGGATCGACCTCGCCGCCATGGACCCGAAGGCGGACCCGTGCGACGACTTCTACGCCTACGCCTGCGGCGGCTGGCTCGCGCACACCGAGATCCCGGCCGACCGGGGCCGCTGGGGCCGGTTCAACGAGCTCGAGGAGAAGAACAAGGAGAGGCTGAAGGGGCTCCTGGAGGAGCTCGCCGCCGGGAAGGGCGACCTCGGCGAGGCCCGGCTCCGCAAGGCCGGCGTCTACTACCAGTCGTGCATGGACGAGGCGGGGGTCGAGGCCCGGGGCACGGCGAGCCTCGCGGCCGCGTGGTCGAGGCTCGAGCCGGTGAAGGACCCTTCCTCGCTCGCCGCCGCCGTGGGGCGCCTCCACGCCGAGGGCGTGGCCCCGCTCTTCTTCTTCCGCGCCGAGCAGGACCTGAAGAACTCGAGCGAGGTGGTGGCCGGCATCTCCCAGGGCGGGCTCTCGCTCCCCGACCGCGACTACTACACGAGGAGCGATCCCAAGAGCGTCGCGATCCAGAAGGCCCTCGTCGCCCACGTGGCGCGGATGCTCGAGCTCGCCGGCGTGGAGCGGGCGCGGGCGGAGAAGGAGGCGGGCGCCGTCTACGACCTGGAGCGGTCGCTGGCGGAGCCCCAGTGGACGCGGGTGGAGCTCCGGGACCCGAGGAACCTCGACCACCGCCTCGACCTCTCGAGCCTCGAGAAGTTGGCGCCGCGCTTCCCGTGGCGTCCCTACCTCGAGGCGGTGGGAGCCCCGGGGGTCCGCGCCTTCCTCGCCACCACCCCCAAGGCGCTCGCCCGGATCGACGAGCTGGCGGCGTCCACCCCGGCGGAGACCTGGCGGGCCTATCTGCGCTGGAAGGTTCTCGAGCGCGCCGCCGATGGCCGGGCCCTCCCGCGGGCCTTCGTGGATGAGCGCTTCGCCTTCACTTCGCAGAACTTCACCGGTGCGAAGGAGCTCGAGCCCCGCTGGAAATTCTGCGTGGCGGCGACCGACCGGGCGCTCGGCGAGGCGCTCGGGGAGGCCTTCGTGCGCCGGTACTTCGCGGGCGACGCGAAGGAGAAGGCGCTCGCCCTCGTCACCGGGGTGCAGGCCGCGCAGGCGAGGAACCTCGCCGAGCTCGCCTGGATGGACCCGGCCACCCGGGGGAAGGCGCTCGAGAAGCTGGAGCGGATCGACAACAAGATCGGCTACCCCTCGCGCTGGCGCGACTACGAGTCCCTCCGGCTGGAGAGGGACGCCTACCTCGAGAACGCCGTGGCTGCATCGGCCTTCGAGATGCGCCGTCAGGTGGCGAAGATCGGCAAGCCCCTCGACCGCAGCGAGTGGGGGATGACCCCGCCCACCGTGAACGCCTACTACGACGGGCAGCTGAACGAGATGGTGTTCCCCGCCGGGATCCTGCAGCCGCCCTTCTACACCCGAGGTGCCGCCGACGCCGTGAACTACGGGGCGACGGGCTTCGTGGTGGGGCACGAGCTCACCCACGGCTTCGACGACGAGGGGAGGAAGTTCGACGCCTCGGGGAACCTGGCCGACTGGTGGACGGCGCCGGTGGCGGCGGAGTTCGAGCGGCGCGCCGCCTGCCTGGACCGGCAGTTCTCGGGCTATCCGGCGGTGGAGGAGCTGAAGGTGAACGGCCGGCTCACCCTGGGAGAGAACATCGCCGACCTGGGGGGGCTGAAGCTCGCGCTTTCCGCCTACCGAGCCTCGCGGAAGGGGAAGCCCCCCGAGGCGAGCGCCGACGGCCTCACCCCCGAGCAGCAGTTCTTCGTGGCGGCCGGCCAGCTGTGGTGCGGCAAGGTCCGCCCGGAACTCGCCCGGGTGCGCGCCCAGACGGACCCACACTCGCCGCCGCGCTGGCGGGTGAACGGGCCGCTCTCCAACCTGAAGGAGTTCGCCGCCGCCTTCGCCTGCAAGGCGGACTCCCCTATGGTGCGGAGCGAGCGCTGCGAGGTGTGGTAGCGGGTGCGCTCGGGCTCCGGTTTCTTTCCCGGAGGTCAGGCTCGCGGTACAAGTGGGGACATGTCCGAGCCCACCGACAAGAGAAAGCAGTCGCTCTACTTCCCGGAGGAGATGCTCCGGGAGATCCAAGACGAGGCCAACCGGCAGGACCGGTCGCTCTCCTGGATCGTCCAACAGGCGTGGAAGGTGGCGCGCGGCCACATCGCCAAGATCCCGGGCGTGAACGAGCCCGCGCAGCCGAAGCCGTAGGCTCGGGGGTGCCCCTCGGGGCGCGGTGAGAGGCGCCGCCCCGGACGCACCCTACTTCGAGCGCTCGATCACCCCGCAGGCGATCCGGGCGCCGGCGTTGCCGGCTGGATCCGTCTTCATGTCGTCCGCGTCGGCGTGGACGACGAGCGCGGTGCCGCCCTCGTGGAGGAGGGAGTTCGGCCCGGAGCCGAGCGAGGCCCCGGAGAGGAGCACCTTCGCCGACCCGCTGCCGTCGGCGCCGACGACGAGGTTCGGCATGTCGCCGGCGTGCGGACCCTCGGGGTTCTCGAGCCCGTGCTTTTTCGCCCCGGGATTGAAGTGCCCGCCCGCCGTCTTGAAGTCCGGCCCCTCGCACTTCCCGACCGCGTGGACGTGGAAGCCGTGCGGCCCGGGAGGGAGGCCCGAGGCCTTGAGGGCCAGCTCGACTCCCCCCGGGACCGCGACGAAGGTGGCGATGCCGACCGCGGTGCCGCTCGCGTTCTTCAGCTCCGCCCGGGCGGTCTCGGCGGCGGCGGCGCAAAGGGGCAGGGCGAGCACGACCAGGGCGATGCGCTTCATTCGGGCGACCTCCGTCACGGGTCTTGAGGGAAGCGTGGAAAGAAGACTCTTCCGAGCCTATGCGCTCGCGCTCGTCCGTGCATCTCACATTCCGGGGCCGGACACTTGCGTTCGACCTGGATCCCGATCAAGAAAGGAGTGCCCGGCCCTACTCCGAACGGGGCAGAGGGCCTCGGTTTCACAAAGGAAAGCCGGAAGGCCTGTCCCGGTCACCCTGAGAGTGACCCCTTCCGGTGAACGAGAGAGCCCGCTCGACTTGCGGGTTAGAGGCAGGCCGCCAGGAGAGTCGATGAGGCACAAAGCACATCTCGCGGGGGAGGGGCCCGCCGGGTCCGCGAGGGCCCTAGGGGCCGTCCTCGCGGCCCTCGCCCTCGTCGCGGCGGGGTGCCGCCGCGACGAGGTCACGCGCGCCAAGGTGCCGAAGGGCTCCGGGGGCGAGGCGGCGATGCCCGGGGCGTCGATGCCGCCCCCCGGCGTCGCCTCCGGGCCGAACGCCGGAGTTCCCCCGCCGCCCGCGCCGCCGGCCTCGGGAGCGCTGCGATGGACGCTGCCCAAGGGATGGACGGAAGCGGGCAGGAGCGCGATGCGCTACGCCACCCTCAAGGTGCCGGCGGCGGGCAAGGTCGACGTCTCGGTGGTGGTCCTGCCGGGGCCGGCGGGCGGCGAGCTCGCCAACGTGAACCGGTGGCGCGGACAGATCGGGCTCGCCCCTATCGACGAGGGGGCGCTCGCGACGGCGCGCCAGCCGGTCCGTTCGAAGGCCGGGGAGATCTCGCTCTACGACTTCACGAGCGAGGGGCAGGTGAAGACCCGCATGATCGCCGGCCTGCTCTCCGTCGACGGAAATACCTGGTTTCTGAAGATGGTTGGGGATTCGGCGCCCGTCGGGGCGACGCGCCCCGAGTTCCTGCACTTCTTGGAGAGCCTCCGCCTTGGCCAAGCCGACTAAGTACCCGCTCTGGAACGCCCTCGCGTCGATGCAGCTCACCATCGCGCTGCTGGCGCTCCTCATGGTGCTCGTCTTCCTGTGCACGCTCGCGCAGGTCGACCTCGGGACCTTCGGGGCGGTGGCGGTCTACATGCGCAGCTTCGTCGTCTGGTGGCACGTGCCCGGGACGGCCTACTCCATCCCCGTCCTGCCGGGCGGGGTGACGGTGGGAATGGTTCTCACCCTGAACCTCGTCGCCCAGTACCTGCGCATCCCCTTCAACTGGAACAACTTCGGGCTCTGGCTCGTCCACCTCGGGCTCATCCTCTTCGTGGTGGGGGAGTTCGTCTCCGGCGCCTTCCAGGTGGATTCGCAGATGGCCATCGAGGAAGGGCAGACGGTGAACTTCGTGGAGGGGAAGGACCCGGAGCTGGCGGTGGTCGACGTCACCGACCCCACCCAGGACGAGGTGTACGGCATCGGCCAGTCCACCCTGGCGCGCGAGGGGACGGTGGAGCTGCCGGGGACCCCGGTGTCGATCAAGGTCCACCAGTTCGTCCGCAACGCCGACCTCGCCAACCGGCGGCCGGGGGACCCGCCCTCGCCCGCCACCCGCGGCGTCGGGACCGCCGTCACCGTCCGGCCGCTCCCGCCGGTGTCCCGCGACGACGACGTGAACCGCACCACCGCCTTCGTGGAGCCGATCGCCGGAGGGCGCAGCTACGGCGTCTGGCTCGTCTCCACCGTGCTCGGCGCCCCGCAGTCGTTCACCCACGAGGGGCGCACCTACGTGCTCTCCATGCGCCCGCGCCGGCAGTACCTGCCCTACTCCATCACCCTCAAGAAGTTCTCCCACGACGTCTACGCCGGGACCGACATCCCCAAGAACTTCTCCAGCCTGGTGCGGCTCTACAACCCCTCCCGGGGCGAGGACCGCGACGTCCTCATCTACATGAACCAGCCCCTGCGCTATGACGGCAAGGCGTTCTACCAGGCGAGCTTCGGCAAGAACGACACCCTCTCCGTCCTGCAGGTGGTGGAGAACCCGGGGTGGCTGCTGCCGTACGTGTCGTGCATCCTCGTCACCGCGGGTCTCGTGTACCACTTCGGGACCCGGCTGCGACGCTCGTTGAGGCGGCGCGATGCCGCGCAGGCTGCGGCCCAGCACCCGGCCGCGCAGGAGGCCTAGAGATGAAGATCGCCAAGATCGCTCCTTGGGTCGCGGGCGGGCTCGCGCTCGTCGGCGTGGGCGTGTCTGCGTTCCAGCCCGACCGGTTGCGCGGCTTCGACGTCGGCGGGTTCTCCCGGCTCCCCATCCTGGAGGGCGGGCGGGTGAAGCCGGTCGACACCTTGGCCCGGAACTCGCTCCTCATGATTCGCGGCCAGCAGAGCTTCCGCTATCAGGACCGGACGGTGGGCGCCGACGAGTGGCTCCTCGACGTGCTCTTCCGCCCCCAGGTGGCGGACGCACAGCCCATCTTCGTCATCAACGACCCGGACGTCCTCGGGCTCATCGGGCTCCGCCAGACCGCCGACCGCTACTTCAGCTTCCGACAGCTCGCGCCCCACATCGGGGAGATCCAGCGCCAGGCCCAGGCCGCTCACCCCATCGACGCCAAGGAGCGCAGCCGCTTCCAGTCGGCCATCGTGAATCTCTTCGACCGCGTCTACCTCTACCACCGGCTCAAGAACAGCGTGCAGCTGGAGGGGGAGGCCCTCGCCTCCGAGGTCGCCGGCGCGCAGGAGAGGGGAGCGGCCGAGCGCCACCTGGCGCTCCTGGAGATGGCCCAGTTCCGGCCCCTGCCGCCGCTCGCGGGCGCCCGGCCGGACGCCTGGAGGAGCACCGGGGAGGCCCTGCGGTCGAGCGCCGCCGGCGGGACGGTGGATCCGGGGCTCGCCAGCCTCGCCCGCGTCGGGTGGGCCTATTCCTTCCAGGAGCCGGCGGAGTTCAACCAGGCGGTGGTGGAGCTGACGGCGCTCACCGCGCGCACGAACCCGGCCGCGCGCGAGCAGGCCGACCACGAGATGCTCTTCAACCGGGCGCAGCCCTTCTACATGGGGATGGTGATCTACATCCTCGCGCTCCTCACCATCTTCGCCTCCTGGCTGTGGAAGCCCGAGATCCTGCGCCCGGCGGCCTTTGGGCTCCTCATCGCCGGGGCGACGGTGCAGACCGGCGGGCTCGTGTCCCGGATCCTGCTGCAGGGCCGCCCGCCGGTGACGAACCTCTACTCTTCCGCGGTCTTCGTGGGCTGGGCGGCCGTCATCCTGAGCATCGTGCTCGAGCGCATGTACCGGCGCGGCTTCGGCACCGCGGTGGGGGCCGCCGCCGGCTTCGCCTCCCTTCTCGTCGCCCACCACCTCGCCGGCGACGGCGACACCATGGAGATGATGCGGGCGGTGCTCGACTCCAACTTCTGGCTCGCCACCCACGTGGTGGCCATCACCATCGGCTACAGCGGGACCTTCCTGGCGGGCGCCATCGCCATCTCCTACGTGCTCCGCCGGCAGTTCGCGCCCCGCCTCGACCCGGCGAGCACGAAGACGCTCGTCTCCATGACCTACGGCATCGTCGCCTTCTCCCTGCTCTTCAGCTTCGTGGGCACGGTCCTGGGCGGCATCTGGGCCGACCAGTCGTGGGGCCGCTTCTGGGGCTGGGACCCGAAGGAGAACGGGGCGCTGCTCATCGTCCTGTGGAACGCCATCATCCTGCACGCCCGCTTCGGCGGCTTCGCCAAGGAGCGGGGATTCATGGCGATGGCCATCTTCGGCAACGTCATCACCAGCCTCTCCTGGTTCGGCGTGAACATGCTCGGGGTCGGGCTCCACTCCTATGGGTTCATGGACAAGGCCTTCTGGGCCCTGGCGGTCTTCATCGGCGTCCAGTTCCTGCTCATGGGGCTCTGCCTCCTGCCGCGCCAGTTCTGGAAGCCGCGCGCCGCCCGGGCGGTGGAGGGCGAAGAGGTTCCGGCCAAGGCATGAGGTACCAGATCGCCCGGCGGCGGACGTTCGCCATCATCTCCCACCCCGACGCCGGCAAGACCACCCTCACGGAGAAGCTGCTCCTCTACGGCGGCGTCATCCAGCTCGCCGGGGCGGTGAAGGCGAAGCGGGGCCGCGCCAACGCGGTGAGCGACTGGATGGAGATGGAGCGCGAGCGCGGCATCTCCATCACCACCAGCGTCCTGCAGTTCCCTTACCGGGGGCTGCAGCTCAACCTGCTCGATACCCCCGGTCACGCCGACTTCAGCGAGGACACCTACCGGACCCTCCACGCCGTGGACGGGGCGGTGATGCTCCTCGACTCCGCCAAGGGGGTGGAGTCCCAGACCCGCAAGCTCTTCCGGGTGTGTCGCCAGCGCGCCATCCCCATCTTCACCTTCGTGAACAAGATGGACCGCCCCGGCCGGGACGCCTTCGAGCTCATCGGGGAGGTGGAGAGCGTCCTCGGCATCGGGGTCTACCCCATCACCTGGCCCATCTTCCGCGGCGGCACGTTCCGCGGCGTCTACCACCGGATGCGGCGGCGCGTGTACCTGTTCGACGAGGAGCACGCCGGCTCGAGCGCTGCGGCGGGGGCGGAGCGGCCGCCGGTGGAGGTGACCGGCATCGACGACCCGGCGGTGCGGGAGGCGCTCGACGAGGCCGGCTACCGCCAGCTCCGGCACGACGCCGAGCTCCTCGACGCCGCCGGGGACGGCTTCCACCCGGAGCGCTTCGAGGCGGGCGAGCTCTCTCCCATGTTCTTCGGCAGCGCCGTGAACAACTTCGGGCTCGAGGCGTTCCTCGAGACCTTCTGCGAGCTCATGCCGCCGCCGCGGGCGCGCGCCTCGAGCGAGGGGGACATCGACCCGGCCCGGGAGGAGTTCAGCGGGTTCGTCTTCAAGATCCAGGCGAACATGGACCGGGCCCACCGGGACCGGGTGGCTTTCGTGCGGATCTGCTCCGGGCGGATGACCCGCGGCATGAAGGCCCACCACGTGCGCACCGGTCGCGACGTGCGCCTCACCGCCCCCACCCAGTTCCTCGCCCGCGACCGCAGCGTGGTGGACGAGGCCTACGCCGGCGACGTGGTGGGGATCCACGACCCCGGCAGCCTGGAGATCGGCGACACCTTGACGGGGGGCTCCGCCTTCGCCTTCGAGGGCATCCCGAGCTTCGCCCCCGAGCACTTCCGGCGGCTCGCGCTCGTCGACCCCATGCGGCGCAAGCAGTTCGCGAACGGGATCGAGCAGCTGGCGCAGGAGGGCACCGTCCAGCTCTACCGGCCGCCGGCCGGCCGCGTCGGCGACCTGGTCCTCGGCGCCCTGGGCCAGCTGCAGTTCGAGGTGGTGAAGTACAGGCTGGAATCCGAGTACGGGGTGGAGGTGAGGGTGGAGCCGGTGCGCTACGTGCTCGCCCGCTGGATCTCCAGGGCCGACGGCAAGGCCCTCGACCTCGACGACGTGGAGGGCGCGCTCGACGGCCTGGTGGTCCTCGACGTCCGGGACCGGCCGGTGGCGCTCTTCGATCGCGAGTGGGCGCTCCGCATGGCCGAGCGCGATCACCCCGAGATCGTCTTCGCCGAGACGGCGACGGGGGTGGTGGTACGGGCCGCCTAGTCGGCGGCGGCTAGCCGCTCGAGGCGGGACGATCGAGGCCGGCGTCGAGCCAGGAGGTCGGGTCCTCGAGCGCCTCGAGGTGCGTCATCACGTTCGCGCCCGGGATGGCGACGCACACCTCGCGCTCGATCTCCTCCACGAGCTCGTGGCCGCGCCGCACCGACCAGTCGCCGGGCACGAGCACGTGCATGGAGACGAAGGAGCGGGCGGCGGCCTGCCGGGTGCGGACCGCGTGGAACTGGACCTCGGGGCCCCGGTGGCGCGCCAGCACCTCCTCCAGGGCCCGCAGGTCCGCCTCGGGAAGGGCGGCGTCGAGGAGCCCGTGCAGGGAGCGCCGCACCAGAGAGACCCCGGTGCGGACGATGTTGGCGGCCGCGACGAGCGCCACCACCGGGTCGAGCCGCTCCCAGCCGGTGGCGGCGACCAGGCCCACCCCGAGCAGCACGGCGAGGGACGTCCACACGTCCGCCATGAGGTGGTGGGCGTCGGCCTCGAGCGCGATGGAGCGGTGGCGCCGCGCCACCCGGAAGAGAACGCGGGCGACCGCCAGGTTCAGGAGGGAGGCGGCGGTGGACACCGCCAGGCCGAGGCCAAGCCTCTCGAGCCGCCCCGGCTCGAGGACGCGTTGCACGGCGGCGAAGGCGATGGCGGAGGCGGCCGCCAGGATGAGGGCTCCCTCCACCGCGCTCGCGAAGTACTCCGCCTTGGAGTGGCCGAAGGCGTGCTCCTCGTCGGGGGGTCGGGAGGCAAGTCCGAGCATGCCGAGCGCGAGCCCGGCGGCCACCAGGTTCACGACCGACTCGATGGCGTCGGAGAGGAGACCCACCGAGCCGGTGAGGCGGTAGGCCGCCCACTTGAGGGCGATGCTCAGGACGGCGGCGACGATCGAGAGCCAGGCGAAGCGCGACAGGCTCTTCCCGGGCGCTCCGGTCATGGAGGCGCGGAGGCGGGCCGGCGGCGGCCGGGCAGGATCTCGCGCAGCACCCGATGGGCGGCCTCCACCATGCTCACGGTGGTGTCCCAGCCCACGCAGGCGTCGGTGACCGACTGCCCGTAGCGGAGCTTGGAGAGGTCCTCGGGGATGGGCTGGTTGCCCTCCTCGAGGAAGCTCTCCACCATGAGGCCCACCGCCGAGCGGTTGCCCTCGCGGATCTGATGCACCACGTCGCGCAGGACGAGCGGCTGCAGCTCCGCCTTCTTCCAGGAGTTGGCGTGGGAGCAGTCGACCACCAGGTTGAGGGGAAGGCGGGCCTTCTCGAGCGCCTCCTCGGCGAGGGAGATGGAGACGGTGTCGAAGTTGGGCCGCCCCCCTCCGCCGCGCAGGACGAGGTGGCCGTAGCGGTTCCCGCGGGTGCGCACCACCGCCGAGCGCCCCTGGCCGTTCACCCCCAGGAAGCTGTGGGGCCGCGCCGCCGAGACGATGGCGTTCACCGCCGGCTCCACGTCGCCGTCGGTACTGTTCTTGAACCCCACCGGGGTGGAGAGGCCGGAGGACATCTCGCGGTGGGTCTGCGACTCGGAGGTGCGGGCGCCGATGGCCGTCCAGGCGACGAGGTCGCCGTAGTACTGGGGCGCGATGGGGTCGAGGGCCTCGGTGCCCGCCGGCAGCCCGACCTCGTTCACGTCGAGGAGGAAGCGGCGCGCCTTCTCCATCCCCTCCTCGATGCGGAAGGAGTCGTCCATGTAGGGGTCGTTGATGAACCCCTTCCAGCCGAGGGAGGTGCGCGGCTTCTCGAAGTAGACGCGCATCACCACGTAGAGGGTGCTCGACACCTCGTCGGCGAGCCGCCGGAGCCTCTTCGCGTAGTCGAGCCCGGCCACCGGATCGTGGATGGAGCAGGGGCCCACCACCAGGAAGAGGCGCGGGTCGCGTCCGTCCAGGATGGCCTCGAGCGTGCGCCGCCCCGTCAGGACCGTCTCGGCCGCCCGGTCGGAGAGCGGCACGCGCTCCTTCACCTCGTCGGGCGAAGGCATGAGATCCAGGGCGACGACGTTCAGGTTCTCGGTCTGCTGCATTGCGTCCGCTCCGGCGAACCGGGGAAGACATGGACATAACACCTCGAAGCGCTGGAAGTCGAAGGGCAAACCGGGCCCTCGCCGGGGTGATACCTTCCGGCGCCGAAGACCGTGACCCTCCTCCACGCCTCCGACCTCGGGCTCGCCTTCGGCAGCCGCGCAGTCCTCGACGGGCTCACCCTCACCCTCGAGGAGGGCGAGCGGGTGGGGCTCGTCGGCGTGAACGGCTCGGGGAAGTCGTCGCTCATGCGCATCCTCGCCCGGGTGTCCGAGCCCGACCGGGGCGAGCTGCACCTGCGCCGCGGCGCCACCGTCACCTACCTCCCGCAGGAGCCGGAGTTTCCGGTGGGAGCCACGGTGGCCTCGGAGCTCGAGGTGGCGCGGGCGCCGCTGCGGGCGGCCCTCGCCGCCCACGGGGAGCTCGCCCACCGCCTGCAGCGGGAGGGGGACGGGCCAGGGCGCGACCGGCTCCTCGACGACCTCGCCGCCCTCTCCGACCGGGTGGAGCACCTCGGCGGGTGGGACACCGCCCACGAGGCGCGTCGCCTCCTGGACCGCCTCGGCGTCCCCGACTGGGATCGCCCGGTGGCCGAGCTCTCGGGCGGCACCCGCAAGAGGGTGGCCATCGCGAGGGCGCTCCTCTCCCGGCCCGACCTGCTGCTCCTCGACGAGCCCACGAACCACCTCGACGCCGACACCGTCGACTGGCTGGAGGAGGAGCTCGACGGCCTCGTGGGCGCCCTCCTGCTCGTCACCCACGATCGCTACTTCCTCGACGACCTCGTCGATCGGATCCTGGAGATCGCGCCGGGCGGAGGAGTGACGAGCTACCCGGGCAACTACGAGGCCTACCTCGAGGAGAAGCTCCTCGAGGAAGAGCGGTCGGCGCTAGCGACGCACAAGCGGGAGCGCTGGATCGCGGAGGAGGTCGCCTGGCTCCGCAAGGGGGTCGAGGCGCGGCGCACGAAGAGCAAGGCGCGCGTGAAGAGGGCGCGCGAGCTCCTGGCGGAGCGCCACCCCTCGCGCGCGCGGGTGGCCGAGTTCCGGGTGGCGCCGCCGCCCCGCCTCTCCCAGGTGGTCCTCGAGGCGCACGGCCTCGCCAAGCGCTTCGGCGAGCGCCCGGTGCTCTCGCCCCTCGACTTCGTCCTGCAGCGCGGGGAGCGGGTCGGCGTCGTCGGGCCCAACGGGGTGGGGAAGACCACCTTCCTGCGCCTGCTCCTCGGGGAGCTCGAACCGGACGGCGGCTCGATCGTCACCGGGGCGCGCACCCGGATCGCCTACTACGACCAGGAGCGGGCCCGCCTCGACCCCGAGGAGACCGTCTACCAGGCCGCCGGAGGCGGGCCGCCCGATCGCCCCGGGGAGGACTTCGTCTCGCTCTCCGGGCGCCGGGTGGCGCTGCGCGACTACCTCGACGACCTCCTCTTCCCGGCGGCCATGCAGCGCACGCCGGTGAAGGCGCTCTCCGGCGGGGAGAGGAACCGCCTCCTGCTCGCCCGGCTCTTCCTGGAGGGGGCGAACGTGCTCGTCCTCGACGAGCCCACGAACGATCTCGACCTCGTCACCCTGAACGTGCTCGAGCGGCTGCTGCTCGACTTCGACGGCAGCGTCCTCCTCGTCACCCACGACCGGTACTTCCTCGACAAGGTGGCGACCGCCATCCTCGCCTTCGAGGGGGAAGGGCGCGCCGTCCGCTACCCGGGCAACTACGAGACCTACCGGACGCTGAAGGACCAGGCGGCCGGGCGCGCGCCCGCGCCGGCCCCGCCGCCCGCGCCTCCGCCCGACCGTGGGCGGCGGCCGCGGCGGCTCGGCTTCAAGGAGCAGCGCGAGCTCGAGGGCATGGAGGGATCGATCCTGGCGGCCGAGGAGCGGAAGGCTCGGCTCGAGGCGAGGCTCTCCGACCCGGCCACCTACCAGCGCCAGGGGGAGGAGGTCGGGCAGCTCCGGCAGGAGCTCGAGGAGGCCGGGGCGGAGGTGGAGCGGCTCTACGCCCGCTGGCAGGAGCTCGAGGCGCTCCGCGCGGAGGGGGAGCGGGGCTGACGACCGGCGGCGGGGGAGGGCGGCAGCGCCTCTTCTAAGGGGGCGAGCGCCACACCCGGACGATGCGCAGCACCACCGCGCCCCCGGGTCGCACGACCTCGACCGCCTCCCCGGCGACGTGCCCGAGGAGGGCGCGGCCGACGGGGGAGTGGGCGCTCACGAGGCCCCGGCGCGGGTCGGCCTCGTCCGGCCCGACGAGCCGCCAGGTGGCCGGCGGAGCGGCTCCCTCCTCGACCGTCACCCAGGTCCCGAAGGCGGCCACGCCCTCGGGCGCCTCCTCTGGGCCGAGTACCGTCAGGGAGGCGAGGGTGGCCTCGGCCGTCCGGATGCGGGCCTCGAGCTCGGGAGAGCGCGAGGCCCGGTGCGCCTGCGAGAGCGCCCGGAGCCCGTCGCGCTCGGCGCGGAGCCCCCGGAGCGCCTCCTCGAGGGCGCCCTTCCCCTCGGGGGTGACGTAGCGGACCTCGCCGGGGAGGAGCCGGGGCGGAGGGCGCGCGAGCGGTCCCGCCTCCGGGGTCTCCTCGTCGGTGAAGGCTTTGGACATGACCGCGCGTCAACCGTAGAGGCGGCGGGTGGCGCCCCCCATGATGCGGATGGCCGCCCGGCGCGGCAAGAGCCTCGCGAAGAGGAAGGCCACGAGCTTGTTCATCGCCCCCGCCACCACGGACGGGCCCTTTCCCAGGGCGGCGAGCGCCTCGGTCGCTACGTCCCGGGCCTCCATGAGCGGCATCTCCCTCTGGGGCCGGGAGGCTTCGTACCCCGGAGTGCGGGTGGCACCGGCGCGGCAGGCGAGCACGTCGACGCCCGACCGACCGAGCTCGTCCCAGAGCCCCTCGGCGAGCACCAGGTTGAAGGCCTTGGAGGCGGCGTAGGAGGCGAGCAGCGGCCCGCCCTGGGAGGCGGCGAGCGAGGTCATGAGGAGGATCCCGCCGCGTCCCCGCCTCGCCATCTCGCTCCCGAAGAGGTGCGAGAGGACGAGGGGACCGCGGCAGTTCACGTCGAGCACCCGGAGCTGCTCCCCGAGCGGGCGCTCCACGAACGGCCCGATGGCGGAGTGGGCGGCGTTGTAGACGAGGAGACCCACCTCCCTCCCGGCGGCGAGCGAGCGCGCCACCTCGCCGACGTTCGGAGAGGCGAGGTCGGCGGCCGCGAAGTGCACCTCCACCCCGGCCCGGTCCGAGAGATCGCGGGCGAGGGCGGCGAGCGCGTCCCCGCGCCGGGCCAGGAGGAGGAGGTTCAGGCCCCGGGCGGCCAGCTCGCGCGCGAACGCCTCGCCGAGCCCGGCGGACGCCCCGGCCACGAGCGCGAAGGGGCCGTAGCGCTCGCGGAACCCGCTCACGCCGCCGCCCGCTCCGGGGGCGGGGGAGGCGGGGGCTCGGTGAACGGGTGGTCGGAGCGCCACATGCGCAGGACCACCACCACCGGGACCACCATCCAGGCGGCGTTCGCCGCCACCACCAGGGCCGGGCGGGGCGTCGCGTGGATGCCCAAGAGCTCGTCGAAGAGGATGATGAAGACGTTGGTGAAGAGCATGGTCGCCCAGATGATGCTGGGGATGCGGATCCACTCGCTCCCCCTGGCGTAGGCCCAGATGGCGGCCGCGTAGAACGGGCCGAAGACGAGGACGTCGAGCCAGATGGTGGCGCGGTACCAGGCGGGCCGCGCGAGCAGGAGCGGGTCGAAGCTCCGCTCCCACCAATGCACCAGGGCGAGGAGGCGCCCGGGGGGCCAGACGGGGGGCGTGAAGTGGAAGGGGTCGGCGATCGCCACCTGCTCCAGGCTCACCACGTAGGTGGTGAAGGTCAGGTTCACGACGAAGAAGGCGATGAGGGCGATGTCGAGGGGCCGGCGTCGGAGCGGGATGACGGCGCGCATGAGCGCCACCCATACCGCAAACCGGAGCGCAGCCGCGACCGATCCGGGGCCTTTGGACCGGGCCGCTCGCTACCCGAGGCGCTCGGACAGAGCCCGGCGGACGTCGGAGGCGTCGGCGGTGCCGCCGGTCTCCTTCATGGCGGCGCCGAGGAGGAAGCCGAAGAGCTTCTTCTCGCCGGCGCGGTAGCGGGCCACCTCCCGCTCCTTCGAGGCGAGCACCCGGTCGATGGCCTGGGAGAGCGCGCCTGCGTCCTCGACCTTGGAGAGCCCGAGCTCCTTCATGCGGGCCTCGGGCTCGCCGCCCCCCTCGAGGAGGGCCGCGAGCAGGGCCTTGCCGGCCGGGCCGGAGAGGCGCCCCTGGTCGAGCAGGGCGACGAAGCGACCGAAGGCCGCGCCGGAGAGGGGGAGGCTCGCCAGGGGCTCGCTCCCGGCGAGGCCGACGAGCTCGTTCAGGAGCCAGCGCGCCGCGGCACTCGGAGAGGCGCCGGCGCCGAGCGCGGCGTCGAAGTAGGAGGCGGTGGCGACGTCGCCCGAGAGCAGGTCGGCCTGGTCGGGCGGGAGCCCGAGCTCGTCCCGGTAGCGCCGGAACCGCTCGGCGAGCTCGGGGCTCGCCTCCCGGACCTCCTGGCGCGCCTCGAGGCGGGAGCGCCGCGAGGGGGCATCGGCGCGAGCCGTCTCCTTCGCCGGCTTTTGGGCCCGGCGCACCGCCGCGCGCGGGGCCTGGCGGGACGCCCAGGTGTCCTTGAGCCCGATGGTGCGGTTGAACACCGGGGCTCCGGGCCGCGAGTCCACCGGGTCGGCGAAGAAGTACCCCTGCCGCAGGAACTGCCAGCGGCTCCCGGGAGCGGCCTCCGCCAGCGCCGCTTCGACCCGCGCGGACTCGGGGACGACGAGCGACTCCGGGTTCAGCGCGCGGACGAAGTCGGGCTCGGCGTCCGGCTGCTCCACCGTGAAGAGCCGGTCGTAGAGGCGCACCGGCGCCCGGAGAGAGCGCTCCCGGTGCACCCAGTGGACCGTTCCCGACCGACGGCGGTCGGAGGGCTCCGCGCCCCGCGAGGCCGGATCGTAGCTGCAGGCGAGCGACTCGATCTCCCCCCCCGGGCCGCGCGAGACGCGCTCGCAGCGGATGGCGTACGCGCCCGCGAGCCGCACCTCGCGCCCGGGCGCGAGCCGCTTCCAGTCCGACGGGGGGTCGAGTGAGAAGTCCTCGCGCTCGAGGAGGAGGTGCCGCCCGAAGGGGACCTTGCGGCTCCCGCGGGAGGGCTCGGCGGGCCACCAGGGGATGTCGAGCTCCTCGATCCGGTCGGCGGGCCAGTTCTCGATCTCCACCGGGAGGGGGTAGAGGACGCCCAGGGCGCGCGGGGCGATGGACTCCAGGTCCGCTCGCACGGCGTACTCGAACTTGCCGATGTCGACGAGGCTGTTGTTCTTCGCGACGCCGATGAGCTCGGCGAAGTCGCGCAGGGCCTCGGGCCGGACCCCGCGCCGCCGCATGCCGGCGATGGTGGGCATGCGGGGATCGTCCCAGCCCGACACCCGCCCCTCGCTCACCAGCTGGAGGAGCTTGCGCTTCGACATCACCGTGTACCCGAGCGCGAGCCGCGCGAACTCGTACTGGTGCGGGCGCGGGTCCCAGGGGCCGAGGGAGTCGAGCACCCAGTCGTAGAGCTCGCGGTTGCTCTCGAACTCGAGGGTGCAGATGGAGTGGGTGATGCCCTCGAAGGCGTCCTCGAGGGGGTGGGCGTAGTCGTACATGGGGTAGATGCACCAGCGGTCGCCGGTGCGGTGGTGATGCGCGTGGCGGATCCGGTAGAGGAGCGGGTCGCGCAGGAGGACGTTCGGGTGCGCCATGTCGATGCGCGCCCGCAGCACGCAGGCCCCGTCCGGGAACCCGCCCGCGCGCATGCGGCGCAGGAGCGCGAGGCTCTCCCCGGCGGGCCGATCGCGGAAGGGGCTCGGGACCCCGGGGCGCTCGAAGCTGCCCCGCTGCTCGCGGATGGCCTCCTGGGACTGGCTGTCGACGTAGGCCTTGCCCTCGCGGACGAGCCGCTCGGCGCACTCGTACATGCGCTCGAAGTAGTCCGAGGCGTAGAAGAGGTTTTTCCCGAAGTCGGCGCCGAGCCAGCGGACGTCGGCCTCGATCGACTCGACGTACTCGGTCTCCTCGGTGGTGGGGTTGGTGTCGTCGAAGCGCATGTGGAAGCGCCCGCGGTACCGCTGCGCCAGCCCGAAGTTGAGGAGGATGGACTTCGCGTGGCCGATGTGCAGGAAACCGTTCGGCTCCGGCGGGAATCGGGTGACCACCCGGCCGCCGTTGCGTCCGGCGGCCAAGTCGGCGTCGACGATGTCGGTGAGGAAGTGGGACGGACCGGGAGCGTCGGCCATGCGGCCGTGTTATCCCAGCGGCACCTCGCAGGCAACTTCGGCGACCGAGAGGGCGATTGTGGCGCGAGGGAAGTGGGCGAGCGACCTTCCGCCGCCGGAGGACCGACGTGGAGGCTCTTCTCGATCGATCGAATCCGCTGCACTGGGCCGTCGTCCTGGTGCTCCTCGTCTCCGGCGCCCTCACCGCCTACCTGGGCGTGCGCGACGGATTCGCGCGCCGGGAGGTGCGGACGAACTCCGCCGTCCTCGCGGGGCGGAAGGCGCTGGCGGCGGGCGCGGTCTACCTCGCCTTCGGCCTGGCCGGGGTGCTGGGCGCGGTCCTCTTCGCCCTCGGCGGCCGCTCGCCCTAGCTACCGCGAGCGGTGCCTGGGGTTGCGCCGCTCGCCGCGAGCGCAGGCGAGCTGCAACTCCACCGAGCGGCGGAAGGCGTCGACCATGGGCCCGAACCTCGCCGGGTCGCGCTCGAGGGCTCCGAGCGCGAGGGCCACCGCCTCGAGGGTGGAGAGGTGCGCGGGGCCGGGCTCGCGGCGGAGGTCCCCGTAGCCGCTCGGGCGGCCGGCGTCCACGGCGACGCGCCGGAGCCGAGCGAGCGAGGGGTTCCGCTGCAGGATCCGCTCCGCTTGGTGCCAGGTGCCGTCGATGGCGAAGAGGACGGGCGGCGGGTCCCGGGCGAGCTCCCGGGCCGGGACCGAGTCCTCGCCGGGGAAGAGGACGGCTGCCCCGGGAGTCCCGAGCAGGGCGGCGACGGCCGGGAGCCCCTCGAAGGAGACGCCGCGGTGGATCTCGGCGCGGACCAGGGCGACGCGGGTGAGCCAGGCGCTGCAGATGGCGAGACGCGCCTCGCGCGGGTGCTGGAGGATGACGACCTGGGTGCGGGAGGAGGCGGGGACGAGGGCCGCGCACACGCAGAAGGGGGTGGGGCGGAGGCACCGCAGGCAGGTGTCGCGCATCGGGATCGCGTCCGCTGGGGCCCTCGCCCGTCGCAGGAGAGGGAGCCCCGCCGCCCGGAGGGTCAATAGACGGAGAGGAGCTCCACCTCGAAGACCAGGGTGGCGTTCCCGGGGATCTGGGGCGGGGCTCCGGCCGAGCCGTAGCCCAGCTCGGGGGGCAGGGTGAGCTTCCGCCTGCCCCCGACGCACATGCCGGCGACTCCCCGATCCCAGCCCTCGATGACCTCTCCGGCGCCGAGCCGGAAGGAGAAGGGGTCCCCTCCCACCGAGGAGTCGAACTTCGTCCCGTCGGTGAGCCACCCGGTGTAGTGGACCTCCACGGTCTTTCCCCGGACCGCCTCCGTGCCCTGGCCTTTCACCAGGTCCTCGATCTTTGGCTTCGCCATGGCGCGATACGTTAGGCCGTCGGCCCCCCGTCCGCAATGGCGGGGGCGCGGCTTTTCGCTCTGCCCGGCTCCCCCCCGGAAAGAGCAGTTGCAGCCCCCTCTCAATGTGCGTAAACGTTGGGTGCAGGTAGTGCCCCAACTTTCCATCTCGGAGGGAGCATGACCAGCGAGGAGCGGGTTCCGCCACCGGGCGGCATCTTGGAGAAGGTCGCCGAGACGGCCCAGGACATCAAGGACGTCGTGGAAGGCGAGGCGAAGGCGGTCGCGGAGGAGGCGAAGTCCGCCTTGACGGCGGCCGCGGGCGGCGTGGAGGAGGCCGGCAAGGCGGTGGCGAAGAGAGCCGCCGCCGCCACGAAGAAGGTCCGCGCCCAGGGGCGGAAGCTGCAGCGCAGGGCGAAGAAGGTCGCCGTGAAGGCCCGGGCGAACGTGAAGAGGCTCGCGGCCAAGGCGCGCAAGAGCCTCAAGAAGCCGGCGAAGAAGAAGGCGAAGGTGAAGGCGCGCGCCCGCAAGCCCGCCCGGAAGGCGAAGCGCAGGTAGTCGCCTCGGCCGAGAACGGGCCCCGCCGGGCCGCAGCTCCCCGGCGCGGGCGGTTCCGCGCCCCGGAGGGGACTCGCCCGTTCGGGGGGGTGCGCGGCCCTCCTTCCCCGGCGTGGCACGCCAGAAAAGCCTAAGGAGAAGAGGGCCTCCTCGGAGACGCGAGGGTGCCTTCCGATCTCGGGGCGTTCCCGAAGCGCCGCGCTCGCCAGGCGGGCCCTCTGCGAGCGCGCCGCCGCTTGGCGAATGCGTCGACACCGGCGGGCCAGGTGTGATTTCCTACTCGCCCCGCTTTCTTCGAACCCCGCCGACCTCATCGGAGGAGACATGGCCACCCCCGCCTTCCACTACCAGGACCCCTTTCCGCTCGGGAAGGACGCCACCAAGTACCGCCTGCTCTCGAAGGAGGGGATCTCCCAGGCGAGCTTCGAGGGGAAGGAGATCCTGAAGGTCGAGCCGTCGGCGCTCGAGCGGCTCGCCCGGGAGGCGATGCACGAGATCTCTTTCTTCCTCCGACCCGAGCACAACGAGCAGGTGGCGAAGATCCTCGCCGACCCGGAGGCCTCCCAGAACGACAAGGGGGTGGCGCTCGCGTTCCTCCGAAACGCCGAGATCGCCGCAGAGGGCTCGCTCCCCATCTGCCAGGACACCGGCACCGCCACCGTCGTGGGCAAGAAGGGGCAGCAGGTCTGGACCGGTGCGAAGGACGAGGAGTGGCTCTCGAAGGGCGTCTACCGCACCTACACCGAGGAAAGTCTGCGCTACTCGCAGACGGCCGCCCTAGACATGTACGAGGAGGTGAACACCGGCACCAACCTGCCCGCGCAGATCGACCTCTACGCCACCGAGGGGAGCGAGTACAAGTTCCTCTTCGTCGCCAAGGGCGGCGGGTCGGCCAACAAGACCATGCTGTGGCAGGAGACGAAGGCCCTCCTCACCCCGGAGAAGCTGGAGAAGTTCCTCGTCGACAAGATGAAGTACCTGGGAACGGCGGCCTGCCCGCCCTACCACATCGCGGTGGTCGTGGGCGGAACCTCGGCGGAGCAAAATCTGAAGACGGTGAAGCTCGCCTCCACCAAGTACTACGACGCCCTGCCGGTCGAGGGGAATGCCCATGGGCAGGCCTTCCGCGACGTGGCGCTCGAGAAGAGGCTGCTCGAGGCCGCCAACAAGCTCGGCATCGGGGCCCAGTTCGGCGGGAAGTACTTCGCCCACGACGTGCGGGTGGTGAGGCTGCCGCGCCACGGCGCCTCTTGCCCGGTGGGGATGGGGGTCTCCTGTTCCGCCGACCGGAACGTGAAGGCCAAGATCACCAAGGACGGGCTCTTCATCGAGGACCTCGACCACAATCCCAGCCGGCTCATCCCGGCGCAGTTCAAGGGCGGCAAGCACGAGCACGGTGTCAAGGTCGACCTGAACCGGCCCATGAAGGAGGTCCTCGCCGACCTCACGAAGCACCCGGTCTCGACCCCGCTGCTCCTCACCGGCACGCTGGTGGTGGCCCGCGACATCGCCCACGCGAAGTTCAAGGAACTCATCGACGCCGGCAAGGGCGTCCCCGAGTACCTGAAGAAGCACCCCGTCTACTACGCCGGGCCGGCGAAGACCCCGCCCGGGAAGCCCTCCGGCTCCTTCGGCCCCACCACCGCCGGGCGCATGGACTCCTACGTCGACCTGCTGCAGTCCCACGGTGCCTCGCTCGTCATGATCGCGAAGGGCAACCGGAGCGCGCAGGTGACGGACGCGTGCAAGAAGTGGGGGGGCTTCTACCTCGGCTCCATCGGTGGCCCCGCCGCCGTGCTCGCGGAGGAGAACATCAAGAAGGTCGAGTGCATCGACTTCGCCGAACTGGGCATGGAGGCGGTGTGGAAGATCGAGGTCGTGAACTTCCCGGCCTTCATCCTGGTCGACGACAAGGGTAACGACTTCTTCAAGAAGCTCGGCGTCTAGCGAGGGGCGGGGAGGGCGACGCCGCGCCTCCCCGATCTCGCCCGCGCCCGGGCGGCCTCCTCGGCGCGCGACTTCGCAGTCCGCCGCTGCGCGGAAGCGAGGGCCCCTGCGCTTTTGCGCCTGGGTCGTGTATACTCACCCCCCTTTTTCTCAGGAATACCCGACGCCATGACCGAGCCCCGCACCCTGTTCGAGAAGATCTGGGAGAACCACGTCGTCGCGCAGGAGGACGGCGCCCCGGCGGTCCTCTACATCGACCGCCACCTCGTTCACGAGGTGACGTCGCCGCAGGCGTTCACCGGGCTCAAGGCGCGCGGCCTGAAGGTGCATAGGCCCGACCGGACCACGGCCACCGCGGACCACAGCATCCCCACCAAGGGGCCGGTGGTGGACGAGCAGGCCGCGAAGCAGCTCGCCCAGCTCGACGAGAACTGCCGCGACTTCGCCGTCCCCGTCTACGGCCGCGGCAGCCCCAAGCAGGGCATCGTCCACGTCATGGGGCCCGAGCTCGGGCTCACCCAGCCCGGGATGACCATCGTCTGCGGCGACAGCCACACCGCTACCCACGGGGCGTTCGGGGCACTCGCCTTTGGCATCGGGACGAGCGAGGTGGAGCACGTCCTCGCCACCCAGTGCCTCCTGCAGCACAAGCCCCGCACCTACGAGGTCCGGGTGGAGGGGCGGCTCGGCAAGGGGGTGGCGGCGAAGGACGTCATCCTCGCCCTCATCGCCCGCATCGGCGTGGGCGGGGGCACCGGGCACGTGTTCGAGTACAGCGGTCCGGCCATCCGCGCCCTCGACATGGAAGAGCGGATGACGGTGTGCAACATGTCCATCGAGGGCGGGGCCCGCGCGGGCATGGTGGCTCCCGACGACACCACCTTCCAGTACCTGGCCGGGCGCGAGTTCGCGCCCCAGGGCGCGGCCTGGGACGGGGCCGTCGAGCGGTGGCGGAAGCTCCCCACCGACGCCGGGGCCACCTTCGACCTCTCGGTGACGCTCGACGCCTCGGCCCTCGAGCCCATGGTGACCTACGGCACCAACCCGGGGATGGGGATCCCCATCAGCGGGCGGATCCCCGACCCGGCGCGCGCGGCCGACGCCGCCCACCGGAGCGCCCTCGAGAAGGCCCTCGCCTACATGGGGCTCGCTCCCGGGCAGCCGCTCCTCGGCCACCCGGTGCAGGTGGTCTTCATCGGAAGCTGCACCAACGGGCGCATCTCCGACCTGCGCGCCGCCGCCGCGCTCCTCAAGGGGCGCAAGGTGGCCCCGGGAGTGCGGGTGCTCGTCGTCCCGGGCTCGCAGGCGGTGAAGCGCCAGGCGGAGTCGGAGGGAATCGACCGGGTGGTGACCGCCGCCGGCGCCGAGTGGCGCAACCCCGGCTGCTCGATGTGCATCGCCATGAACGGCGACCAGCTCGAGCCCGGCCAGGTCGCCGTCTCCACCAGCAACCGAAACTTCGAGGGGCGGCAGGGGAAGGGCGGGCGCACCCTGCTCGCCTCGCCGCTCACCGCCGCCGCCGCTGCGGTGACCGGGAAGGTCACCGACCCGCGCACCCTCCTCGCCCCCTAGACCGCCCCGGAGCCCGAGATGGCCAAGTTCACTACCCTGACCTCGCGCGTCGTGGTGCTCGCCATCAACGACATCGACACCGACCAGATCATCCCGGCGCGCTTCCTCAAGACCACCGACAAGGAGGGGCTCGGCCAGAGCCTCTTTGCCGACTGGCGCTACGACGGCAGCGGCCGGCCCAAGCCGGACTTCGCTCTCAACCAGCCGCGGGCGGCGAGCGCCCAGGTGCTGCTCGCCGGCGACAACTTCGGCTGCGGCAGCTCGCGCGAGCACGCCCCCTGGGCGCTCAAGGGCTTCGGCTTCCAGGCGGTGGTGAGCACCTCCTTCGCCGACATCTTCAAGAACAACGCCCTCAAGAACGGCCTCTTGCCGGTCGCGGTGGAGGCCTCCGCCCACCGGTCGCTCCTCGCGCAGCTCGAGCGCGCCCCCGAGGCCCAGGTGACGATCGACCTCGCCTCCCAGACGCTCCGGCTTCCCGACGGGGCGCGGGTGACGTTCCCGGTGGACGGCTTCTCGAAGACCTGCCTGCTCGAGGGAGTGGACGAGCTCGGCTACATCCAGCGCTTCTCCGACCGGATCGCCGAGTACGAGAAGCGCGCGGTGGCTCCGTGATCCAGATCTACGACACCACCCTCCGGGACGGCACCCAGCGCGAGGGCATCTCCCTCTCCTGCGAGGACAAGCTGCGCATCGCCCGGCGGCTCGACGAGCTGGGAGTGGCGTTCATCGAGGGCGGCTGGCCCGGGTCGAACCCCAAGGACGCCGAGTTCTTCGAGCGCGCCAAGGACCTTCCCTGGAAGACGTCCCGGATCGCGGCCTTCGGCTCCACCTGCCGGGTCGGTGGCGGGCCCGAGGACGACGCCAACATCCGGGCGCTGCTCGACTCGGGCGCGCCGGTGTGCACCGTGGTGGGGAAGACCTGGACGCTCCACGTCACCGAGGTGCTCCGCACCACCCTCGAGGACAACCTGCGCATCATCGAGAAGAGCCTCGCCCACCTGCGCGAGCGGGGCCGGCGCGTCATCTACGACGCCGAGCACTTCTTCGACGGGTACCGCGCCGACCCGCGCTACGCCCTCGCCACGCTCGAGGCCGCGGTCCGCGGCGGGGCAGAGACGGTGGTCCTCTGCGATACCAACGGGGGCTCGCTGCCGTGGCAGGTGGGCGAGGTGGTGGGGGCGGTGCGAGAGGCGCTGCGCCACCCGCTCGGGATCCACGCCCACAACGACAGCGAGGCGGCGGTGGCGAACTCGCTCGCCGCGGTCCACGCCGGCGCCGTCCAGGTGCAGGGCACCATCAACGGCTACGGGGAGCGCTGCGGCAACGCCAACCTGTGCTCGGTGATCCCGGCGCTCGAGCTCAAGCTCGGGGAGGAGTGCCTCCCGGCCGGACGGCTCGCCACCCTGTCGGAGGCCTCGCGCTTCGTGTCGGAGGTGGCGAACATCGCGCCGGACGAGCACCTGCCCTACGTGGGCAAGTCGGCCTTCGCGCACAAGGGCGGGATCCACGTGGCCGCCATGCGCCGGAATGCCACCTCCTACCAGCACGTCGAGCCGGAGCTCGTCGGCAATCACATGCGCGTGGTGGTGAGCGAGCTCTCCGGTCGCGGGAACCTCCTCAGCAAGGCGGAGGAGATGGGGCTCTCGAGCTCCGCCGACCTGGCCGGGGTACTGAACGAGATCAAGGAGCTCGAGGCGAAGGGCTTCTCCTTCGAGGCCGCCGAGGCCTCGGTGGCGCTCATGATGAAGCGGCAGGAGGCGGGTTACCGGCCCCCCTTCCAGCTCGTCGACTTCCTCGTGAACGTCGAGCACCGCACCGGGCGCGGCATCTTCGCCGAGGCGATGGTGAAGGTGCGAGTGGACGGGGAGGTGCTGCACACCGCGGCGGAGGGCGACGGCCCGGTGGACGCGCTCGACGCGGCGCTCCGCAAGGCGCTCCTCCCGCACTACCGCGCGGTGGCCGAGCTGCACCTCAAGGACTACAAGGTCCGCATCCTCGACAGCGAGCGCGGCACCGGAGCCATCACCCGGGTGCTCATCGACACCCAGAAGGGCGAGCGGATCTGGAGCACCGTGGGGGCGAGCACCAACATCATCGAGGCGAGTTGGCGGGCGCTGAGCGACGCGGTGGAGTACGGCCTCGCCCTGGCGGACTAGGTCGGCCTTCGGGAGGAAGCGGATGAATGCGAACATCGTGGTGCTGCCCGGGGACGGCATCGGGCCCGAGGTGACCGCCGAGGCGGTCCGGGTGCTGGAGCAGGTCGGCCAGGCCTTCGGGCACCAGTTCCGCTTCCAGGAGCGGCTCATGGGTGGCTGCTCCATCGACCGGCACGGGACCGCGCTCACCGACGAGGTGCTCGCCGCCTGCCAGGCCTCGGACGCTGTGCTGCTCGGGGCGGTGGGCGGGCCGAAGTGGGACGACCCGCAGGCGAAGGTGAGGCCGGAGCAGGGACTGCTCGGGCTGCGCAAGGGGCTCGGCGTCTTCGCCAACCTCCGGCCGGTGCGGGTGCACCCGAGCCTCGTCGACGCCTCGCCGCTCAAGCCGGACCGGCTCCGGGGGGTCGACATCCTCGTCCTGCGCGAGCTCACCGGGGGGCTCTACTTCGGCCAGCCGAAGGGGCGGAGCCGCCGCGACGGGCACGAGTGCGCCGTCGACACCCTCGAGTACCAGGACTTCGAGGTGGAGCGGGTGGTGGCGCTCGCCTTCCGCCTCGCCCAGGGGCGGCGGCGCAAGGTGACCTCGGTGGACAAGGCGAACGTGCTCGAGTCGTCGCGCCTGTGGCGGCAGGTGGCCCAGGCGGTGGGGAAGCGCCACCCGGACGTGGCCCTCGACCACATGCTCGTCGACACCGCCGCCATGCGGCTCGTGCAGGCGCCGGCGAGCTTCGACGTGCTCGTCACCGAGAACATGTTCGGCGACATCCTCACCGACGAGGCCGCCGTCCTGGCGGGCTCGATGGGGATGCTGCCCTCGGCCTCCCTCGGGGAGAAGGGGCCCGGCCTCTACGAGCCCATCCACGGCTCCGCGCCCGACATCGCCGGCAAGGGCATCGCCAACCCGGTCGGCACGGTGCTCTCGGCGGCGCTCCTCCTGCGCCACTCGCTCGGGCTCGCGACGGAGGCGGCAGCGATCGAGGCGGCGGTGGACCGGGCCGTCACCGACGGGTGCCGGACCGTCGACCTGGGCGGGAGGCTCGGCACCCGCGCGATGGCGGACGAGATCCTGCGGCGGGTGCAGCGGGGCTAGCGAGCCCGAGGGACGCCCCCTTCCCGGGAGCCCGGCCGATCTCCCCGGGAAGCGGGCTCTTCCGCCTACTCCTCCAGCTTGGGCTGCGGGCCGGGCACGATGCCGGCGATGTCCGGGTCCACGCCGGGCGGGACCGCGCGCTCTCCCTGCAACTCCTTCTCGCGCTTGCGCGCCTCCCTCTTCTCGTCCTTCTTGCGCTGCTTGTCGCGGCGCGCCGCTTCCTTCTGCCTCTTCGTCGAGCCGGGATTGAATGCCATGGGGCGCCTCCTGTCTGACGCGGGTGCTTCGCAAACCGAAAAGGCAAAGGCCCGGCCGGGCGGCCGGGCCTCCGCATGTTCGCTCGAGGGCGTGCCTTAGAGCGGCCGCACGTTGGCGGCCTGGAGACCCTTCGGCCCCTTCTTCACCTCGAACTCGACCCGCTGCCCCTCCTTCAGGGTGCGGAAGCCCTCCGCCTGGATGGCGGTATGGTGGCAGAAGACATCCTCGCCCCCGCCGTCCTGGGTGATGAAACCAAAGCCCTTCGCGTCATTGAACCATTTCACGACACCACTAGCCATCTGATCGCTCTCTTCTTATTCGAGCGGGATACAGTTCCCGCTTGGACCCGGGCCACGACAATGGCGGGGACGCTAGATATTTACCTTGACGCCGCGGGTTTGTCGAGGGGCTGGCGGGCGATCGGCGCCCGCCCGGACCCGCAGGGCGCTATCCGGCGAGGTCGAAGCGGTCGAAACGCATGGTGAAGACCGCGCGCCCCTGCGTCGCCGACCTGAGCTCGGTGGCGTAGCCGAACATCTTGCGGAGCGGGGCCTCCCCCTCGATCACCTTCACCGCCTCGCCGCGGTCGGAGACGTCGAGGATCGACCCCTGCCGGCGGTCCAGGCTGCCGAGGACCTCGCCCAGGTACTCGCCCGGAACCACCACCTCGAGGCGCATGATGGGTTGCAGCAGGACCGGCTTCGCCCGGGAGGCCGCCTCCCGCACCGCGTCGGCGGTGGCCACCTTGTAGGCGAAGGGCTTCGAGGACCCCTCGCGCCAGGTGGCCCCGAGGAAGGTGACCTCCACGTCCTGGAGGGGGTACCCCTCGAGCGCCCCCGCCTCGGCGGCCTCGCGCGCGCCCTCCTCGACGCGATGGAGCGTCTCGCCGCGGAGGAAGGGGAGGTCGCGGGCCTCCGGGGAGAGGAGGAAGCGGTAGCCGCCCCCGCGCGCCAGCGGCGCCACCCGCACCCGGGCCTGCCCGAAGATCTCCACCTCCTCGGCGGTGCGCTCGAAGGTGGCCTCCGCCTCGGCGGCCTCGGTGAGGGTCTCGCGCAGGAGGACCTGGGGGTTGCCGGTGCGCACCTCGAGGCCGAACTCGCGGCGCAGCCGCTCGGTGACGATCTCGAGGTGGAGCTCGCCCATGCCGGAGATGAGGAGCTGCCCCGTGTCCGGGTCGTCGCCGTAGCGGAAGCTCGGGTCCTCGTCCGCCACCCGGGCGAGCGCCTCGAGGAGCATCTCGCGGTCGCGCAGGTTCTGGGCCTCCACCGCCGCGGAGATGACCGGCTCGTAGCCGGAGATGCTCTCCAGGATCGAGGCGTCCCCGGGGGCGGTGAGGGTGTCCCCGGTGCGCGTGTCCTTGAGCCCCATCACCGCGAAGATCTGGCCCGCCCCGAGCGAGGGGACGCGCTTCTTCTGGGAGGCGTGCATGAGGAGCACGCGGGAGACCCGTTCCTTCTTGCCCTGGGTGGCGTTCCAGACCTCGTCCCCCTCGGCGATGCGCCCCGAGTAGACCCGGACGAAGACGAAGCGGCGCATCTCGTCGAGGAGCGAGACCTTGAAGGCGAGGGCGAGGAGCGGCGCCTCCTCCGACGCCTCCCGGTGCTCGAGGCCGCCGCGCAGCGGGACGTCGAGCGGCGAGGGGAGCCAGTCACAGACGGCGTCGAGGACCTGGGGCACGCCCTTGTTGCGGAGCGCCGAGCCGGCGAGGAGCGGCACGAACCGGCCGGCGACGGTGGCGCGGCGGATGGCGGAGGAGAGCTCCTCCGCGCCCGGCTCGCGGTCGGAGAGGACGGCCTCGGCGACCGGGTCGTCGACGTCGGCGAGCGTCTCCAGGAGGGCGCGCCGGTCGGCCGCCCCCTCGGGCGAGAGCCCCTCCGTCACCTCGAAGGCGCGCGGGTCCTCCGGGTCGAGGAAGCGCACCTGGCGCCGCCCCACCAGCTCCTCGAAGCCGGCGAACGACGCCCCGGCGCCGATGGGGCGGTGGACCGCGGCGATGGCGTGGTCGGGAAAGTGGCGCCGGAGCGAGGCGAGCGTCATGGCGAAGTCGGCGCCGACCCGGTCCATCTTGTTGGCGAAGGCGATGCGGGGGACGCGGTAGCGGTCCGCCTGCCTCCACACGGTCTCGCTCTGCGGCTCGACCCCGTTCACCGCGTCGAAGACCGCCACCGCGCCGTCGAGCACCCGGAGGCTGCGCTCCACCTCGATGGTGAAGTCGACGTGACCCGGGGTGTCGATGAGGTGCAGCTCGTGCCCCCTCCACTCGAAGCTCGTCACCGCCGAGGTGATGGTGATGCCGCGCTCCCGCTCGAGCTCCATCCAGTCCATCACCGCCAGGCCGTCGTGCACCTCCCCCATCTTGTGCGTGCGCCCGGCGACGAAGAGGAGGCGCTCGGTGAGGGTGGTCTTCCCCGCGTCGATGTGGGCCATGATCCCGAGGTTGCGGATGGCGCGGATCCGGCGCTGCGACGCCGACTCCTTCCTGGCGGGGCCGTCGCTCATGGAGGCGGGAGTATACCGCCGCGCCCCCCTTCGGGGGTCAGGCCGAGAGGGCGCGCCCAGGCCGCAGTACCCTTCCAGGAAAAGCGTTCGCGGGCCTCCGATGGCAGAATCGCCCGGCGTTTGCTTTCGGTTCACCCGCTCCACCCCGAGGGAAGACAGATGGCGGACCTAGCGCAGAAGAAGTCCCATCGCTGGAGGTTCCACCGAGTGGGTGGGCTCGACCAGGTGCAGCTCGACGGCGCCGACGACCTCCGCAACCTCGAGTCGCTCGACCAGAAGCTCTGGGTGGCGCTCGCCTGTCCCACGAAGGGGCTCGAGATCGAATCGAAGACGCTCGAGCTCCTCGACGTCGACCAGGACGGGAGGGTGCGGGCTCCCGAGATCCTGAACGCCATCCGGTTCTGCGACCTGCGGCTGAAGGACCTCGGGGACCTCGTCCCGGGCAAGGACACCCTTCCGCTCGCGGCCATCCAGGAGGGGACTCCCGAGGGCCGAGCGCTCCTCGGCGCCGCCCGCCAGATCCTGGAAAGCCTGGGGAAGGGCTCGGCGACGGAGGTGACCCCGGCGGACGTCGCCGACACCACCCGGGTCTTCGAGAGGACGGTACTGAACGGCGACGGCGTCGTCCTTCCCGAGTCCGCCGAGGAGGCCGAGACGAAGGAGCTCATCGGCGAGGTGATGGCGTCGATGGGGGGCGTCCCCGACCGCAGTGGCAAGCCGGGGGTGGACCAGGCCAGGCTCGACGCCTTCTTCGCCGAGCTCGTCGCCTTCGACGCCTGGTGGAAGGCCGGGCAGGGGGCCGGGGTGCAGGTGCTGGGCGCCGCCACTCCCGCCGCCGGGGCGGCGCTCCGTGCGGTGCGCTCGAAGGTGGACGACTACTTCACCCGGACCGGGCTCGCCGCGCTCGACCCGCGCATCCCGCCGCTCCTCGGGCGCCCGGAGGCGGAGATCGCCGCCCTGGCCGCCAGGGAGGTCTCGGGGGCGAGCCCGGAGGTCTCGACGCTCCCCATCGCCCGCGTGGAGGGAGGCCGGCCGCTCCCGCTCGCGGAGGGGGTGAACCCGGCCTGGGCGGCGGCGGTGGCCGCGCTGGGGCGCGACGCGGTGGCGCCCGTCTTCGGCCCGGGCAAGAGCGCGCTCGCGTTCCCGGAGTGGGAGGCGCTCAAGGCGAAGCTCGCCCCCTACGAGGCGTGGACCGCCGAGAAGAAAGGGCTCCTCGTGGAGAGGCTCGGGGCCGAGAGGGTGGCGGCGCTCCTCGCCGGCCGGGGGAAGGAGGCGGTGGAGGCGCTCATCGCCAAGGACAAGGCCCGGGAGCCCGAGGCGGCGGCGGTGGCGGACGTGGTGAGGGTCGTCCACTACCGCCGCGACCTGTACCGGCTCCTGCGGAACTTCGTCTCCTTCACCGACTTCTACCACCCGCAGGTGCCGGCGGTGTTCCAGGTGGGCACCCTCTACCTCGACAGCCGCGCCTGCCACCTGTGCGTGCGGGTGGAGGACCCGGCCGCGCACGCGGCCCGGGCGGCCGCGAGCCGGATGTACATCGCCTACTGCGAGTGCCGCCGCAGCGGCGGCGAGGCGATGAAGATCGCCGCCTGCTTCACCCAGGGGGACTCGGACTACCTGGGGGTGGGGCGAAACGGCATCTTCTACGACCGCAAGGGGAGGGACTGGGACGCCACCATCGTCAAGATCGTCGACAACCCCATCAGCATCCGCCAGGCCTTCTTCTCCCCCTACAAGAAGTTCGTGCAGATGATCGAGGACCAGGTGGCGAAATTCGCCGCCGCCCGGGACAAGGAGAGCCAGGCCAAGCTCGCCTCCAGCGCCGAGGGCATGGCCGGGGCTGCCGAGGGCAAGGCGACCAAGGCGGAGGCGGTGGACGTGGGGAAGATGGTGGGCATCATCGCCGCGTTGGGCGTCGGGGTCGGCGCCCTCGGCACCTTCTTCGGCGCCTTCGTGTCGGGCTTCTTGAACCTCCAGCCGTGGTGGGCGAAGGGGGTGGCGATCCTGGGCATCGTGGCCCTCATCTCGGGCCCGGCGATGCTCATCGCCTGGCTCAAGCTGCGCCAGCGGACGCTCGGCCCGGTGCTCGACGCCAACGGCTGGGCGGTGAACGGCCGCGTGCAGGTGAACATGCCGCTCGGCGCGGTGCTCACCGACCGCGCCGTCCTGCCCGCCGGCGCGAGCCGGTCGCTGCAGGATCCCTACGTCGACGCGGGGGCGAAGCGACGCCGTGCCCTCGCCTGGGGGCTCGTCCTGGCCCTGGCGGCGGCGCTCGCCCTCGCCCGCCACTTCGGGAAGTGGCCCTTCGGAGCCGGCTAGGCCGCCCTTCGGCCGAGAATCCGCTCACTTCCTCCGCGGCGGCGCCGCCGGGGAGGAGGCGCTCGGAAAGACCCGCTCGTGCAGGCTCGCCCCGCTCTTCGGGTCCACCCCGTCGATGTCGGCCCAGGCCACGGTGGGGATGACCCCGCCCGAGCCCGCCTGGACGAAGATGCGCCGGAGCAGCCCCTCCCTGCCGCCGATGGAGACGAGTGCGGCCGGGCACCCGTCCCGCAGGGTGAGGTGGATGGGCCGATCCTTCTTCGCCTTGAGGACGACGGTGTAGCCCTCGCCGCCCGGGGCCGGGTCGACGCTGAACCCGTAGGCGATGAGGTTCTCGAGGAAGTTCAGGCCCTCGCGGTGGCCGTCCTCGGCGAGCATGTGCCACTCCGCCAGGAGGGGGTCGTCCTTGTCGAGCCCGCCCTCCTTGGCGAGCCGGGCCGCGTACACGACCTCGTTGGCGTTGGTGCTGCGGCCGATGCGGAAGAGCTCCGGCCGGCAGGGCTCGGCCGGCGGCCGCTCCCCGGGGCCCCCCGGGGCCGGCGGGGCGCCCGCGCCGGCGAGGCCCGTCGGCGCGCCGTGGGAAGCGGCTGGCGAGGCGAGGGGCTCGGGCGCCGGCGGCGCGGCCGGGGGGGCCGGCAGGGCGAGCGCGACGAGGAGGAGGAGCGGCGTTTCCATGCGGTTTCCAGATCCTCCCGTCGAAAGAGGAGAGCGGGGCCCGCCCGCCGGTTCCGGGTGGCGGATACTACCCCCTTTCACCCCTCAGTACGGCCATCTCCAGTTGCGGAGGGCGGGGAGGTCCTCGCCGTGCTCGGCGATGTACGCCTTGTGCTCGAAGAGCCGGTCGCGGACCGTCTGGCGCGCGTAGGCGGTCATGTGCGAGAGCCGGGGCACGCGGTCGATGACGTCCCCGAAGAGGTGGAAGCGGTCGATCTCGTTGCGGACCGCCATGTCGAACGGGGTGGTGGTGGTCCCCTCCTCCTTGTAGCCACGCACGTGCAGGTTCTCGTGATTCCTCCTCCGGTAGGTGAGCCGGTGGATGAGCCAGGGATAGCCGTGGTAGGCGAAGAGGATGGGCCGGTCGGGGGTGAAGAGGTCGTCGAACTCCCGGTCGGTGAGCCCGTGAGGGTGCTCCTCCCGCGGCTGCAGAATCATGAGGTCGACCACGTTCACCATCCGGATCTTTAGGTCGGGGACGTGCTGGCGCAGGAGGTCGACGGCGGCGAGGGCCTCGAGCGTCGGGACGTCCCCGGCCGAGGCCACCACCACGTCGGGGGCGCCGCCCCGGTCGTTGGAGGCCCACTCCCAGATGCCGGCGCCCTGGGCGCAGTGCGCCTCCGCCGAGGCGACGTCGAGGTACTGCAGGGCCGGCTGCTTGCCGGCCACGATGACGTTCACGTAGTTGCGGCTGCGCAGACAGTGGTCGGCCACCGCGAGCAGGGTGTTCGCGTCCGGCGGGAGGTAGACCCGGACCACGTCCGACTTCTTGTTCACCACGTGGTCGATGAAGCCCGGGTCCTGGTGCGAGAAGCCGTTGTGGTCCTGGCGCCAGACATGGGAGCTGAGGAGGAGGTTGAGCGACGACAGCGGAGCTCGCCAGGGGATCCCCTGGGTGGTGTGGAGCCACTTCGCGTGCTGGTTGAACATCGAGTCGACGACGTGCGCGAATGCCTCGTAGGTGTGGAAGAGCCCGTGCCTCCCGGTGAGGAGGTAACCCTCCAGCCAGCCGAGGCAGGTGTGCTCGCTCAGGATCTCCATCACCCGACCGTCGCGGGCGAGGTGGCCGCCGTCCCGGTCCGAGGGGAGGGTCTCCGCCATCCAGGCCCGGCCGGTGACCTCGAAGAGCGCCTCGAGCCGGTTCGAGGCCGTCTCGTCGGGGCCGGTGACGCGGAACCGGTCCCGGTTCCCCTTCACCACGTCGCGCAGCAAGCGCCCGAGCGCCCGGGTGGCCTCCGCCTCGGTCTTCCCGGGACGCGGCACCTTCACCGCGTACTCGCGGAAGTTCGGCAGGCGCAGGTCCCGCCGCAGGAGGCCGCCGTTGGCGTGAGGGTTCTTCCCCATGCGCGCGTCGCCGCGGGGGGGGAGGGCGGCGAGCTCGGCGACGAGCCTCCCGTCCCGCCCGAAGAGCTCCTCGGGGCGGTAGCTGCGCATCCAGCGCTCGAGGAGCTTCAGGTGCGCCGGGTTGCCGGCCAGGTCGGAGAGGGGAACCTGGTGGGAACGCCACGAGCCCTCGCTCTTCTTGCCATCGACCTCCTTCGGACCGGTCCAACCCTTCGGGGAGCGGAGGACGAGGAGCGGCCAGCGCGGGCGCCCCCTCTCCCCGGCGCGCCGGGCCGCGACCTGGATGGCGCGGATCTCCCGGAGGACGCCGTCGAGGGCGGCCGCCATCGCCTGGTGCATCGCCATGGGCTCCGAGCCCTCGACGAAGACCGGGCGGTAGCCGTACCCGACGAGGAGGCTCTCGAGCTCGGCGCGCCCGATGCGCGCCAGCACCGTGGGGTTCGCGATCTTGTAGCCGTTAAGATGGAGGATGGGGAGGACGGCGCCGTCCTTCGCCGGGTTCAGGAACTTGTTCGAGTGCCAGGCGGCGGCGAGCGGCCCGGTCTCGGCCTCCCCGTCGCCCACCACGCAGGCCACCACGAGGTCGGGGTTGTCGAAGGCGGCCCCATAGGCGTGCGCGAGCGAGTAGCCGAGCTCGCCGCCCTCGTGGATCGACCCGGGGGTCTCGGGCGCCGCGTGACTCGGGATCCCGCCCGGGAAGGAGAACTGGCGGAAGAGCCGCCGCAGCCCCTCCAGGTCCCGGCTCACGTCCGGGTAGTACTCGCTGTAGCTGCCCTCGAGGTAGGTGTTCGCCACCATCGCCGGGCCCCCGTGCCCCGGCCCGCAGACGAAGATCATGTCGAGCTTCTCGGCGCGGATGACGCGGTTCAGGTGGACGTAGACGAAGTTGAGGCCCGGCGTCGTGCCCCAGTGGCCGAGCCGCCGCGGCTTGATGTGCTCGATGCGCAGGGGCTCGCGCAGGAGGGGGTTGTCGAGCAGGTAGATCTGCCCCACCGAGAGGTAGTTCGCCGCCCGCCAGTAGGCGTCGATGCGCTTCAGCTCGTCGGGCGACAGCGGGCCCGCGCGTCCCGGCTTCGGGGCGCGCCCGCCGCTGCGATCCGTTCTCGTCCTCACCGGGCCTCCTCCCGTCCGTGGCCGGAGCCGCGGCGCCCCGGGCCGCGGGGCGGAGGGAAGGCCAGCGCACCCGGTCTATACCCCGGAATGGCGCCGGGGGCGGCGCCTGCCGGGGGCCCGCCATTTCCTTGTCCCACGGGGAGGGGTCCCGCTGGCTTTGGACCGGGTTCGGGCCACCCCTTTGACCCAGGGAGCAGCGCGGGTTCACCCGGGGCCAAATGGCCGAGGTCCCCGCTCTCGGGGGCGGCCGGGTGGGGGCGGAGGCCACGAAATGCTGGTACTTGCGGCGGCTTCGGCCCGGAGGCCGGGGAGCCCGGGCGCGCGCAGCCCTGGCATGGAAGGTGCTCCTTCGGAGGGCGATGGCCGAGGAGAGCCGGCGGGCGCGGGTGCTGGTCGTGGACGACGACCCTGATGTGGGCGCGTCCCTCACGCGGCTCCTCGCCGCGCGCGGGTTCGACGTCTCGAGAGCGGAGGACGCGGCCGGGGCGCGTGCCGTCGCCGCAGCCTCCCCCGGTCGGATCGACGTGCTCGTCTCCGACCTCGTGCTCGCGAACGGCAACGGCATCGAGGTCGCGGGAGAGGTCAGGCGCACGAGCCCGTGCGCGCGAGTGGTGCTGACGTCGGGCCTGGTGCGGGACCCCACCGACCTCGCCCATCTCTTCGACGACGGGATGGAGTTCGTGGAGCGGGACGTGGGGACGGACGCGCTCCTCGCGGCGGTGGAGCGGGCCGCCCGCCACTAGACCTTGGCGACCTCGCGGCGGAGCGCGCGCCGGAAGAGCGCGCCTCCGGCGGACCGGCCTCCACTCACCGGCCGTCTCACGGGCGCGGCTCCTGCTGCGTCATGCAGTGGACGGTTCCGAGTCCCCAGACGAGGTCGAGGGCGTGGATGCCCGTCACCGTCCGGTCGCGAAAGAGCTCGCCCAGGATGCCGAGCGCGACCCGGTCGGCCGGATCGTTGAAGGTGGGGACCAGGACCGCGGCGTTCGCGACGTAGAAGTTGGCGTAGCTCGCCGGGAGCCTTTGCCCGTCGAAGGAGATGGGCCGCGGCATGGGGAGGTCGACCACCTCCAGGCGCGACCCGTCCTCGAGCCGCGCCGTGGCGAGCCGCTCCCGGTTCTCCGAAAGGGCCGCGTGGTTCGGATCTCGGCCGTCGTCCTCCCGCGCCAGCACCACGGTGCCGGGCGCCACGAAGCGGGCCAGGTCGTCCACGTGGCCGTGGGTGTCGTCGCCCGCGATCCCGCGTCCGAGCCAGATGGCGTTCGGGGCGCCGAGTGCATCGCGGAAGACCGTCTCGTAGTCTCGACGCGCGAACCCAGGGTTGCGCACCTGCACCGACGGGTGGAGGAGGCACTCCTCGGTGGCGAGGACCGTTCCCCTCCCGTTCACGTCGATGGCCCCCCCCTCGAGCACCACCGGCCGGCCCCGGAGTTCGACGGGGAGGAGCGGGAGCCCGAGGGCGCGCCCGGCGCGCTCGGCCACCCGGGCGTCGCGCAGGAAGTCGCGGTACTTGGCCCAGCCGTTGAAGCGGAACCCGGCGAGGGCGCGGCCCGGGCGCTCCCCTCCGCGGCGGAGGAAGAGGGGACCGTAGTCGCGCGCCCAGGTGCGATCGGTGGGGATGCGCCGCAGGTCCACCCGGCCGAGGTCAGCCCCGTGGCGGAGGAGGTGGCGCCGGGCCCGCGCCTCCTCGGCGGCGTCCCTCACCAGCACCCGCACGGTCTCGCCGGCGGCGATCTTCTTCACGATGTCGGCGTGCACCCAGGGAATGGGGCCGAAGCGGCCCGGCCAGTCGCGCGCCCGGTGGGGCCACGCCAGCCAGGTCGCCTGGTGGGGCTCCCACTCGGCCGGCATGGCGAACCCTTCGCTCGGCGGGGCAGTCGCGCGATCCACGGTGGCCTTCAGTCGAGGAAGCGGCGCTCGAGCCCCTGGTAGGCGTCGACGCGCCGGTCCCGCAGGAAGGGCCAGTTGCGGCGGACCTCCTCGATGCGCGAGAGGTCCACCTCGCCGACGAGGATCTCCTCCCGGTCGGCGGAGGCCTCGGCGATCACCACTCCGAACGGGTCGCAGAGGAAACTCGAGCCCCAGAACTCCAGCCCTGCCCCCCCCTGGGGCCCGGGCTCGAACCCGACGCGGTTCGCCGCGGCCACGTAGACGCCGTTCGCGACCGCGTGGGAGCGCTGGACGGTGCGCCAGGCCTCGCGCTGCGAGGCGCCGTGTCGGTCCTTCTCGCCGGGGTGCCAGCCGATGGCGGTGGGGTAGAGGAGCGCGCTCGCCCCGCGGAGTGCGGTGAGGCGTGCGCCCTCCGGGTACCACTGGTCCCAGCAGATGAGGGCGCCGACGCGACCGGGCGCGAGGTCGAAGGCGCGAAAGCCCAGGTCTCCCGGGGCGAAGTAGAACTTCTCGTAGAAGGCGGGATCGTCGGGGATGTGCATCTTGCGGTACATCCCGGCCAGCGACCCGTCCCGGTCGAGGAGGAGCGCGGTGTTGTGGTAGAGGCCGGGGGCGCGGCGCTCGAAGATGGGGACGACGATGGCCACGCCCGCCTCCCGCGCCACCGTTCCCATCCGCTCGCTGCTCGGGCCGGGCACCGACTCCGCGAGGTCGAAGAGGGTGGCGTCCTCGCCCTGGCAGAAGTAGCGCGTCCGGTAGAGCTCGGGCAGGCAGACGAGGTCCGCCCCTAGGCGGGCCGCCTCCCGCACCCGCTCCACCGCCCGGTCGACGTTCGCCGCCGGGTCCGGCGACATGGCCATCTGGACCAGGCCGATCTGGAAGTTCCCGTTCGCCATGGATCGATCCCTCCCGCCGCCCCAGGATGCGGATTCTGCCAGAAGGGGCGGGCCGGCAGAAGGCTGCCGGCGCGAGTCCGTCTCCCTAGGGGGGCTCCTCGCGCTCGCGCGCCTCGCGGTGGCGCGCCGGTATGCGCGCCTCGACGCCGGCGATGGCGAGGATCACCTCGCGCAGGAAGAAGCCGAGCGCCACCGTGAGCGCGCACATGGCAGCGACGAAGAGGGCGGCGACCAGGCGGGCGAAGTTCGCCTGCAGCATGAAGCCCAGGAAGGCGACGCCGATGACGAGAGAGACGAACAGGGCCGCCACGGTCCCGAGGGTGATGGACCACCGGACCATGGTGGCGCGCCGCTCCAGCGTGCCCTTCTCCTCGGCGAGCGCTTGGGCGCCGACCCCGGGCGAGACCTCGGTCACCTTCCGGTAGCGGTCGACGATGCGCGCCAGCCGGTTCGCGAACACGTTGAGGAGCGATCCCACCGCGGTGAGGAGGAAGGCCGGGGCGAGCGCGAGCTGGATGACGCGGGTGATGTCGTGGATGTGGAGCTCGTCCATGGGGAGCTAGCCTCCGCGCTCGAAGACGAGCGGCAAGGTGACCCGGGAGCGCGCCCGCTGGGCCCGGAAGCGCCAGCGCCCCACGGCGGCGCGCACCCGGGCGACGAGGCGGCGGCGGCCGGCCTCGGCCCCCGACGAGGCGCGGGTGGTGTCGGAGAGGACGCGCACCCCGAAGGCCCTTCCTCCGGGCGCGACCTGGAAGCCGAGGGAGAGGAGCCCGGCGACCGGCTCGCGCGAGAGGAGCGGCCGGAGCACCTCCGAGAGCTCGCCGATCCGGGAGAGGAGCTCGCGGGGGGCGAGCGGGCCCTCCACGAAGGGGCGGGGCTTCACGAACCAGCCGTGGACGGCGATCCGGCCCTCGCGCGGGTCGAGGGTGCCGCGCACCGTGCGGACGGCGTGCGGGATGCGCGGGTCGAAGACGGCCAGCCGCCCGAAGAGGGGCACCACCGAGCGGAAGAGCTCCGCTCGCTCGAGCCTCCGCACCGAGCGGAAGTCGCTCCAGAGGTCGAGGACGCCGTCGCGCAGGAGGAGGGTCTCCCCGCCCTGGAACCGGCGCCCGCGCCAGCGGGTGAGGGAGTAGGAGAAGGCCCAGGGGCCGTGGGGGAGGTCGCCGTGCAGCTCCTGGCCGCAGCCCTCCACGTAGCAGGAGATCCACGGAGGCGAGATGTCGTGGCAGCCGAGGACGCGGCGCCCCCACCACACCAGTCGGCGGTGGAAGGCGGCGTAGACGCCGCGGGGGAAGTAGCTCCAGGCCGGCGTGCGCAGCGCCGTGTACTGGCCGGGGACGTGCCACCAGTCCCAGACGAACCGGCCGGCGCGGGCGGCGCCGGGCTCGGCGAAGCGGCGGTCGAGGTGGGCGCGGAGCGCCGGGCCCTCCGGGGCGAAGTGGTCGACGACGAGGAGGGACCGGGGCAAGGTGGGGGCGAGCCTAGCACGCCCGACCGGGCCCGCCGGCGCGGCCGGTCCGGGGCGGTCCCGCCCGGGTCAACGCCTCACCCGGCCGCTCACCAGGAGCACGAGCCCGCGGGCGCGCTCGCGCTCCAGGGTGAGGTCGCGGGCCTCGAATCCGGCGTCGAGGAAGAGGTCGAGGAACTCCCGCTCGCTGCGGTAGACGAGCACCCAGTCGGCGGCCCATTCCATGAAGGTGCGGGTGGGGTTGCCGGTGGCGAAGTTCCCGACCAGGACCTCGCCGCCCGGCTCGACGAGCCGGCGCAGGGCGCGCAGGAGGTTCACCGCCACGAGGCGCGAGAGGTAGTCGAAGAGCCCGAGCGAGACGACGTAGCGCGCACCGGCGAGGGAGGGGTGGGGAGTGCGGGTGCGGGCGATGCGGAGCGCGTTCTCCTGCACGAGCTCGACGCGATGCGCGTACTCCCCGAGGACCTCGAGCGCGTAGACGAGCGCCTCCGGGTCCTGGTCGACGGCGACGAGGCGAGCCCGCTCCCCCCATCCCCCCTCGAGGAGCTCCCGCTCCATCCGGCAGGGGCCGCTCGCCAGGTCCACCACCCGGCAGGCGGGGTGGGCCGCGATCCGCGGGGCGAGCCAGCGCACCACGTAGCTCTTGCGGTCGAGCACCGCCTGCACGGCCGGGGTGGCATGGTGGACGTCGTCGAGGACGCGGTCGATGCCGCGGGGGGCCTTGTGGCCGAGGTAGTACATGTCGAGGAGCGCGTGGTCCCCGGCGTAGCCGCGCGGCTTGCGGAGCGCGCGCTCGATGGAGGGGCTCCTGCAGAAGAAGCCCGAGGTTAGCGCCCGAAAGGTCTCCCGCGTCCCCTGGAGGAGCCGGCCCGCGCCGGAGAGCCCCGCCTCCACGTCGGCTGCCGCCCTCAGCACCCCGCCGAGCGCCTCCTCGAGGCGCTCCCGGTGAAAGTCCCGCTCGCCCTCGCGGGAGATCTGGCGCTCGAGGCTCTCCACCCGCGCCTCGAAGTCGCCCACCGAATGGTAGAAGCTTCCGAGCTGATTCGCGTACATTCCGGACGGCCTCCGATACCGCTCGCACCGGCGGGTGCCCACCCCGGTGGAGCCTCGACCTCCCCCGTCCCACCGAGGTGGGTGTCTTCCTACTGGCGGCGGCGACCCGGGCGAACGTGAAATTTGGGTTTCTCACGTTTACACCAAGGTGGCCGTTGACAATTTATCGGCGACGAGGCATCTGGCGCGGGACGTCGCCTCCGGCGAGGAGGGGTTCGCCGATCCCGCAGGCAGGCACCCGAACGAGGGGACTTGGAAGGAGGCCTACGCGGTCACCCACTCGCGCAGGACGCGGTCGATCTC
>Ga0335076_10000093_pt1 | contig 69439 bp, 71 predicted proteins | sample Lox_Sample_25_FD_206717 | JGI IMG/M metagenome (GOLD analysis project Ga0335076, IMG submission 206717) | Soil microbial communities from Loxahatchee National Wildlife Refuge, Florida, United States - Lox_Sample_2.5 | ecosystem: Environmental > Terrestrial > Soil > Wetlands | place: USA... | reverse complement strand
CGTCCTCCCAAATCGCCAATCCGCTGACGTTGAAGCACGGATCGCGGCGGCTGAACGCAGTCGCGTCGGCCGGCACCCGCGACGCTGCGCCATGCATCGGCTCGATCAGAATCTCATCCTCGCCGTCCTGCGGGTGGGCGAGATAGTGCTCGACGATCTCGTCGATGAGGTCGTCGGGCAGTGCGCGCACGAAGTGGCTCTTCCAATAGTTGCGTGAACCGAAAACGGGGGGCACCTCGCTCAGCATCGCCTGAATCTGCAGGTAGCTGGTGAGCCCGAGCTCGTCGCGCAGCACCGGCAGCTGCCCGCGCAGCGGACCCACCGATTCCTCCCCCGCTGCCGCGTCGCCCGCGAAGCAGACCAGCACGTCCGCCTCTCCATCGCCCAAGGTCACCATCAGCGTCAGCTCGTCGGGCGCGGACTCCATCACGTCGCGAAACAGTCGCACCGCGTCGCCCATGTGCGGCTGCGCGAACGAAATCCAGCCACCCCATACTGCCGGCAGCGGATGCAACACGAACTCGAACTCGGTGACCACGCCGAAGTTTCCGCCGCCACCGCGAAGCGCCCAGAACAGATCGCCGTGCGCCGACTCTGACGCAGTCACCACGCTGCCGTCCGCCAATGCCACCTCGGCCGACGCGAGACTGTCCAACGTGAGGCCGTGCAACCCGATCAGATAGCCGATCCCTCCACCCAGCGTCAGCCCCGCCACGCCGGTGGTGTCAACGGTGCCGCCCGGGATCGCGAGCCTATGCGCGGCGCACGGCGTATCGACGTCGCGCCAAGTCGCTCCGCCGCCTACCCACATGCGTCGCGACTCAGGGTCCACCCTCACCTGATGCATCAGCCGCAAATCGATCATCAGCCCGCCCTCACACACCGCGTGACCGGCCACGCTATGACCACCGCCGCGAATCGCCACCGGCAACCCTGCCCGGCCTGCGAAATCGACCGCCGCCACAACATCGTCGATGCCGGCGCACCAGGCGATCGCCGCCGGCCGACGATCGATCATCGCATTGAACGTCGCTCGGGCACCGTCATAACCCCAATCATCCGGCGCAAGCACCGGCCCGCGCAACGCGCCCCGCAACCCCTCGATCGACAACAGCTCCGCCGCCACCCCGCGAGCTTATACGGCGCCCACGACCGCTTCGGGCTAGAAGCGACACTCAAAGCAATCCCCGACAGAGGGCGCGTGGCGCGAGTCGTTCCGAAGCGCCACCGCTACCGGCCCTGCTTGACAGCAACAACCGTCCGCGCTGTGTGGCACCCGTGTTGGGACGCTGGGATACGGCATGAGCCGAAGTGTTCCGCGGAACACCAGCCAGTTCGAAGCGACCTCGCGGACTTCGTCGAAGACTCGCTAGCTCGGGCTTCCGACGTCTCGCAGCGAGCGGAGTTCCTCCAGCGCCTCTCGATGCTTAGCTCGATCGGCGATCTCCTTCGAGCGGATGATGTCGGCGAGCGTCTCGACCGAGCCTTCGCCGATCTTCAGGCGCGCTCGCAGCTCCGTCACGGACCCAGCGAGGGGGGCTCGGTGCCGCTCGGGGCAGCTCGAGGTCACGCCGCGCCGGCGCCGCCCCTCCTACGCGCCTTCGACGAGCGCTTTGAAGTTGTGGAGGCCTTGTTCGAGACTCTTGGCGTTCATGCGCTTCACGAAGAGCGCATCGGCGATCCTGCCGAACACGCCGCCCGGCAGAACGTAGTCAAACGTCGTGGTCAAAGCTGTTCCATCGCCTGCCGGGGTGACCTCCCAGCGGGCCTCGCCCGACAACATTCCGCCCATCTCGAGAAGCTGCAGGCTGGCCGGCTGGTAGTCGAGAACGGTCTCGGTGATCTGCATGGACACGCCCGCCGACTTGACCTTGAACGTGACCTTGCCGCCTTTTTCGGGGAAGGGGTCGCCTACGTGGATCTCGGTCATGCCTGGATACCAATCCGGCCAGCGGCTGGCCTCGCTCAACAACGCCATGGTCGCCTCCGGTGACGCCTTGATCTGGACACGACGTTGCACGTTCGCCATTCCGGTCTCCTCTCTCTCTTGCATGGCTAAGCGTCCGCGGACACTAATCGACTTGTTCCCGGTATTTGCGGGGTGACCGTGCTGACGGGTCTTGCCGACGCGCCGTTTGCAGCGTAGGTTCTCCGGCAGGGCGCGAGCCACGACGAAGCGAAGAGCAGACGTCAGGAGCTCGTGGTCTGCCGCGCAGCTTGTCCTCTTTCTTGAGTGACTGAATCAAAGCGCGCTCCGGTGTCAAGCTCGCGCCCAGAGTTTTTTCCTCTCTAAGTTCACCCCGGCAACGTCGGCTGCCGCGTGCTGACCCCCCGACGCGGAACAATGCCGGCGTGCCGATCCGCCGCCTCCGCTCGTCGTGCCTCCCCGCCCTCGCCGCCCTCGCCGCACTCTTGGCGAGCCTCGCGAGCGCGGCCCTGACCGAAACGCCCGCCAACGCCCGAGTGCCGGCGCGAACCCAGACTCACGCCGCGACCGAGTGTCTCGTACCCGGCGTCGGCAAGCCGCTTTACGAGGTGTGGCACCCGGACATGCTGGCGGCAATCGGCTACACGGATACGAGGACCGGCGACGTCGCGTTCGCGGTGCGGACCAGCGACGGCCGCTTCTACGGCTACCGCCCCGACCACGAAGAGTGGTCGGCGAGCGTAGTCAAGGCGATGCTGATGGTGGCCTTCCTCGACGAGCCGTGGGTCAGGGGCCGAGCCCTCACCGCCCACGAGAAATCCGTACTCGGCCCGATGATCACCGAGTCCGACAACGACGACGCCCAGATCATCTTCGACACGGTCGGCCAGGGCGCGCTCCAATCGCTCGCACACAAAGTAGGCATGACCCACTTCGCCACCTCCCCGATCTGGGGCGAGACCGAGATCACCGCCGCCGACCAGACGAAGTTCTTCCTGGGCATCGACGGGTACATAGCGAAACGTCACCGCGGTTACGCGATGTCGCTACTCGCCGGCATCGTGCCGTCCGAGCGGTGGGGGATCGGCGAGGTCGTCCCGAAGGGCTGGAAGCTCTACTTCAAGGGCGGGTGGGGCTACGGCACCGGGCTGCTCGACCACCAGGTCGCGCTGCTCGTCCGCGGCTGCGCGCGCGTGTCGATCGCGGTGCTCACGATGTACGACGGATCGCACCCGTACGGCAAGGACACGCTCAAGGGCATCTTCGAACGCCTGCTCCGCGGATTCCCCACCGTCTGAGCCCACTAGACTCGACGCCCCACACACGGGGCGTAGCGCAGCCTGGTTAGCGCGCAAGCTTTGGGTGCTTGAGGTCCCCGGTTCGAATCCGGGCGCCCCGATCGATCACCGACTCGCGAACAGCGGGCCGCCGATCTGACGGCAGTCGGACGGCCGCGCGAGTCGGTAGCCTGAGGCGCCGGCATGGCCGATGTCGAACCGCTGCGGGCGCTGCACTATGACCTGGACCGGACTGGGGGTCTCCAGGACGTTGTCGCCCCTCCCTACGACGTGATCGACGCCGAGCAGCGGGCCGACCTCGAGGCCAGCTCGCCCTACAACGTCGTCCGGATCGACCTGCCGGTCGGCATCCATCCCTACGACAACGCGGCGCGTCTGCTCGCAGCGTGGCGCGAAGAGGGCGTGATCGTGCGCGACGAGGTGCCGGCGGTGTGGCCGCTCGAGCAGCGCTATACCGGCCCCGACGGAGAGACCCGCACGCGGACGGGGTTCCTCGCGCGCGTGCGCGTGGAGGATTACGGTCCCGGCCGGATCCGCCCCCACGAGCGCACCCATCCGGGTCCGAAGGAGGACCGCCTGAGGCTTACCCGCGCGACCAGGGCCAACCTCTCGCCGATCTTCTCGCTGTTCGCGGATCCCGCGGGCGCCCTCACAGGGTCCCTAGCCGAGGCGACGTACGGCAAGCCGCCCTGGGGCGAGTCGACCGACGACGACGGCACGGTCAACCGCCTGTGGCGGATCGAAGACCCGCACACAATCGCCACCGTCCACGACGCGCTGCAGAGCTCCGAGCTGCTGATCGCCGACGGCCACCACCGCTACGAGACCGCGCGCGTGTACGCGGAGGAGGTCGGCGGCGAAGGCCCTCAGCGCTACGTGCTGATGTGCCTGGTGGCGCTCGAGGATCCCGGGCTGACCGTGTTCCCCACCCACCGGCTGCTCCGCGACCTGCGCCCCGATCAGCACGAGACCCTCGCGAGCGTCATCCGGCGGGACTTCGAGATCAAGCGACTGGACAGCACCGACGAGCTGGTCCCTGCCTACGGCCAGCCGGTGAGCCTCGGCTACATCGACGCCCATTTCCGCCAGCCGTGGATGCTCACGCTCAAGGACCAGGCGATCGCCGACGCCGCGCTCTCCGATCACGCGGCGCCCTACCGCCGGCTCGACACCGCCGTGCTCGAGGCGCTGATCCTCAAGGGCGCGCTCGGAATGAGCGACGACGACATCGACACCCTCGCCGGCCTCGGGTACGCCCGAGATTTCGACCAGGCGCTCCAGCTCGTCAACGACGGCGACTACGACGCCGCGTTCTTCGTCGCCGCCACCCCGATCGAGGCGGTGCGCGAGGTCGCCGGCGCGGGCGAGAGCATGCCTCCGAAGTCGACCTACTTCTTCCCGAAAGTCCCAACGGGGTTGGTCTTCAATCCGCTGTCCGAATAGCCCGAACGAACCCGCGACGGTCCGCAATACCACCGCTACGATGAGAACCGTGACCACCTTCAACAAGCGAGGACAAGGACGATGAAGGCAATCGCGCGTCGCACCGCACGGACAGCATTCACGCACCGCATCGACGTACGACAGCATCGGCTGACCGCCGATGAGCCGGCGGAGCACGGCGGCGACGACGACGGCCCGAGCCCGCAGGAACTGCTCGCCGCGAGCCTGGCCTCGTGTACCGCAGTCACGATGGAGATGTACGCCAAGCGCAAGGGCTGGGACATCGGACCGGTCGAGGTCCAGTGCGAGTACACCCCCGCCGAGCGAGGGTGCATGACGAACTTCAAGCTCGTGCTGCGGCTGCCCAGCGACTGCACCGAGGAGCAGATCGAGCGCCTGCGTGTGATCGCGGCCAAGTGCCCCGTGCACCGCACGCTCGACGGCGAGGTCAACTTCGACGAGCGCATCGAGCTAGTCGAGCCGGCCGCGGTCTAGTCGACGACCTCCACACCAGCGGCGCGCAACTCGGCCACGGCCCGCTCGCCGTCGCCCGGCGAGACCTCGACCGCGCGGGTCGCGCCGCGGTGGACGGTCACGTTGAAGCCGGCACGCCGAGCGTCGAGCGCGGTGGCCTTGACGCAGTAGTCGAGCGCCAGCCCGGCCACGTCGACCGTGTCCACACCCCGCTCGCGGAGTAGCTGCTCGAGGCCTGTCCCCTCAAAGCCCGAGTAACCCTCGCGGTCGGACTCCTGCCCCTTGTCGACGATCGCGTCGATCTGGCTGACGTCTACCCCGGCATGGAGCGCGGCTCCGGGCGTGTCGTGCACACAGTGCTCGGGCCACGGTCCGCCGGAACCCGCGAACGAGCCGTGGTCGGGCGGGTGCCAGTCGCGCGTCGCGACCACAAACGAGGCGTCGGATGCCATCCGGTTGATCGACTCCACAACCGCGTCGCCGTCGGGGACCGCCAGCGCGCCCCCGGGACAGAAGTCGTTTTGCACGTCGACCACGATCAGGGCCCGCATGGCACCGCGAATATAGTCACCGGATGGCATCGGCCAACGATCACCTCGAAGAGGATCTCCGCCGAGTGCTCCTCACCACTGAGGACGCGATGACGCTCGACGTGCGAGGCCGAACCGACGCCGCCGTGCTTGTCCCCCTGTATCTGGAACGCCGCCGGCTCCACGCCGTGTTCACGAAGCGGCACGATGATCTGCGCCGGCACCCGGGGGAGATCTCGTTCCCGGGCGGACGCTACGACGAGGGCGAGCAGGACCTGCGCGCCACCGCGTTGCGCGAGGCGCAGGAGGAGATCGGACTGCCCCCGGACGCGGTTGAGATCGTCGGCGCGCTACAGCCGACTCCGACGATCGCGACCGGCTATGCGGTGTATCCGTTCGTCGGGCTGATCGAGCCGGGACGGGCCTGGACGCCGAGCTTGCGGGAGGTGTCCGAGGTACTCGAGCTAAAGCTGACCGACCTACTGGCGGGATACGGGCGCCGGCGCCTCATCCGCCGAGGGGTGCCGATCCGGACCGACACCTACGTGGTCGGCGACCATCTCATCTGGGGAGCAACGGCCCGGATCCTGGCCGACCTGTTCGACCGGATCGGGCCGCTGCTGATGAAGCGTGAGCCTGAGGCCGGGCTCAGCCCCTCTCGATCGGGACGTTGACGAGGTTCCCCCACTCCGTCCACGACCCGTCGTAGTTCTTGACGTCCGGCTGGCCGAGCAGTTCGTGGAGCACGAACCACGTATGCGCCGAGCGCTCGCCGATCCGGCAGTAGGCGATGATCGGCTCGCCCGACAGCACGCCCTTGCCGCCGTACAGGTCGCGGAGGTCCTCGGCGGACTTGAACGTGCCGTCCTCTTTGACCGCCTGCGCCCACGGGATCGACTTCGCGCCGGGGATGTGACCGGCCCGCTGCGCGCCTTCGTTCTCGTACCCCGGCATCGCGATCAGCTCGCCTGAGTACTCCTGCGGCGAGCGGACGTCGACGAGCTCGCGCGAGTCCTTGAGCGCGGCGAGGACCTCGTCGCGCTTGGCGCGGATCGTGTCGTCGCCCGGATTGGCCTGGAACGTCGTCTCGGGATAGCTCGGGTCATCGACGGTCGTCGGGCGCCCCTCGGAGATCCAGCGCTCGCGGGGACCGTTGAGCAGCTTCGCGTTGTCGTGCCCGTAGTACTTCAGGTACCAGTACGTGTAGGCGGCGAACCAGTTGTTGCGGTCGCCGTACAGGATCACCTGGTGCTCGTTGGAGATACCGCGGCTCCCGAACAGCGCGCCGAACTCGTCGGGGCCGAGGAAGTCGCGCTTGACCTGATCCTGGAGATCGAGTCGCCAGTCGAATCCGATCGCGCCCGGAATGTGCGCCTCGCGGTAGAGCGCCGGGTTCTCGTCGACCTCGACGATCCTGATCGAATCGTCGTTCAGGTGCTGCTCGAGCCACTCCGGTTCGACCAACACGTCGTTCGCGTAATCCGCCACTGCGTCCTCCTGTTATTTCCGGTCGCCTTTTATCTATTTTGTTTTTCAGTCTATCGTGGGCGACTGGGGCGGCCATCGAGCGCGCTGTTGACCGCGGCCACCGCCGCGACCGCCCACGCGTCCGCGTCGGCGGGATCGGCGCGGAGGAGCGCGTACGGGATTCGGGAGTCCTCGCAACACTCGCGCACGCGCGCGGCGCCGGCCTCGAGGACGCCCGCGTCCACGGTGCCCGACGCCTCATAGACGATCCCGCGCACCGTCGTGTCGACCATCCTCGTCAGCAGCATGTCCAGACGCGTGCCGTGGAGCGCCGCCAGCTGCTCGGGCGACCCGACGGCCGATCCGAGCAGCACGCAGGCCACGCTCACATGCTCGAGCGAGCGCGCGAGCGTGGCGACCACGTCGGGATCGCCGATCACCGGCTCGGCGCCGGCCGCCTCGATCTCACCACGGCGCGCCGGGTCGCGCGTCGTGCCGCGGACGGCATGGCCCGTGGCGATCAGATCACGCGCGAGCGATAGCCCGCGACAGCCACAGCCGATGATCAGGCAACGCGCTATTTCCGATTGCTCCGCTGCTGCTCGGACAGCTCGCGGAGCACCCGCGCCTCGATCTCGTCGGCGGTCAACTCGGCCTCGCCTCGCGACCGCCGGCGCTCGTTGTGGGCGGCGAGCATCTGATCCAGATCCTCGGCCTCGAGCGCCTCGCGTCGCTCGGTGAGCTCGCGGGCTGACCGCTGTCCGATCTGCTCGAGCCCCGACCCGGGGTAGTAGGTCCCGAGCAGCCAGAACACCACGCCGACCGCAACCAGCCCACCGACCACGACGACCGTAAACGGGTCCACGGGAGGCGAGTCTAGACCGGAGCGCAACTTCACCGGCGATTGTGTGTTTTCAGGGGCGTTTCCAATAGCCGCCGCCTGGTAGGGAGCCGGGAATCCCAGCGGAGGCACTAAATACTCCACGCTGGGAAAGGAGCCTCATGCGCCTTCGCCTTGCCGTGCTCGCCACGCTGGTGACAACGCTCGCGGCTGGTGCCGTGACCGGCATTGCCGCCGCCGCGCCAAGGCACGACCGCGGCCTCACCATCAATGCGGTCCCGAACCCGATTGACGCCGGGGATGGTGTGTTCATCTACGGTCAACTCAATACCAAACCCGTTGGCGGCCAGACGATCGTGCTGTACCACCACCTGGCAGGTTCAGGCTTCGGGTACACCAAGGTCGGGCAGACGACGACCGACTCCCACGGCTTCTACGAGTTCACTCGTGCCGAGGGCGTCGTGATGACCAACCGCAGCTGGTTCGTGCGCGAGCAGGGTATCCACCAGATCCACAGCCGCACCGTGTTCGAGCGCGTCTCGGCGCTGGTGAGCCTCGCCGCGAGCACCACGACGGCGGTCACCGGCCAGCCCGTCACGTTTACCGGGACGGTCACCCCGAACCACGCGTTCGAGCGTGTCGTCCTTCAGGAGCAGGACAACGCCGGCAACTGGCACAGCCTCAAGAGCGGTCGCCTGGACGGCGGATCGAACTACTCGATCATCTACCGGTGGCGTTTCGCCGGCGACCACACCGTCCGAGTGCTGTTCCCGAGCGATGCCCGCAACATCGCGGGGACCGCGAACCCGGTCACAGTCGCTGTCCAGCAGAAGCAGGTGCCAGGATTCACGATCTCGAGCTCCGACCAGCTGATCTCCTACGGTCAGTCAGTGACGATCTCGGGCGTGCTCGATCAGTCCAGCACCTCGACAACCGGTGAGCCGAACACACCGGTGACGCTGTGGGCCCGCAACGCCTATCAGGGTCAGTTCACTCCGGTCGCCGACACGACCACGGGTTCTGACGGTAGTTACACGTTCGCGCCGCAGGTGCCGACGTTCAACACCGTGTATCAGGTGCGCACCACGCTGGCGCCTCACCGTCACAGCGCGGCGCTGTTCGAGGGTGTCCAGGACGTGCTGACACTGACACCGAGCTCGACTACCTCCGAGATCGGCGGCCACGTCACGTTCACCGGCACGGTCCTTCCCGACAAGGCCGGTCACGTGATCTATCTGCAGCGCCTCGGCGCCGACGGTAACTGGCACAGCGAGGAGGTCCGGTTCGTCACTAACGCCTCGACGTTCCAGTTCGGATGGACCTTCGGCAAGGCCGGTCAGTATCAGTTCCGCGCCCGGATCACCGGGGATCGCGGCAACGTCGGTGGGGCGTCGGCACCGGTGACCATCACCGTGTTGCCGGTGGTCTCGCCGCCGACGACCCTTCCGCCCGCCTCGTAGCGCAGGGGATCTAGCGGAGTTCGGGGCGGCCACACGGCCGCCCCCGCTCCGGTAGCGTCCCCACCATGGACTTCGAGCTCACCGACGAGCAGCGCCTGGTCCGCGAGACGGCGCGTGCTTTCACCGATAACGAGATGGTCGAGCGCGCGCGCGAGAACGATCGAAACGAGCATTTCGACCTCGAATTGGTCGAGAAGATCGCGGCGCAGGGCTACCTCGGAGCGATCGTGCCGCGGGAGTACGGCGGGGCAGGACTGGACTATCTGACCTACGGGCTGATTGTCGAAGAGATCGGCCGCGGGGACTCGGCGATGCGAACCGTGGTGTCGGTCCAGACGTCGCTGGTGTGCTCCGCGCTCGTGCGCTGGGGCACCGAGGAGCAGAAGCAGCATTACCTGCCGAAGCTGTGCTCGGGCGAGTGGCTCGGGTGCTTCGGACTGACCGAGCCCGATACCGGCTCAGACGCCGCGAACCAGCGCACCCGTGCCACGAAGACCGACTCGGGCTGGGTCATCAACGGTGCCAAGATGTTCATCTCGATGGGCAACTACGCACGGCTCGCGCTCGTGTTCGCCCAGACCGACCCCGACCTCGCCCATCGCGGGCTCGCGTGTTTCCTTGTCGACACCGACCAACCCGGGTACCAGCCGTCGCCGGTTCACCACAAGCTCGGGCTCCGCGGGTCCGACACCGCGGAGATCGCGCTGAGTGACGTCGAGGTATCCGACGACTCGATGCTCGGTGAGGTCGGCGACGGCTTCAAGGTCGCGATGAGCTCACTCGATTCCGGGCGCTACAGCGTCGCCGCCGGCTGCGTCGGGATCTGCCAGGGCTGCCTCGACGCCTCGATCAGCTACTCCAAGGAACGCCGGCAATTCGGCCGCCCGATCGCGAGCTTCCAGCTCGTCCAGGAGATGATCGCCGACATGGCGCTCGAGACCGAGGCCGCGCGGATGCTCGTGTGGCGCGCCGGATACCTCAAGGACACGGGCAAGCCGAACACCACCGAGACCTCGGTCGCGAAGCTGTACGCCACCGAGGCGGCGGTCAAGTGCGCCAACGCCGCGATCCAGGTCCACGGCGGCTCGGGCTACGTCGACGATTACCCAGTCGAGCGGTACCTCCGCGACGCCCGCGTGACGACGCTGTACGAGGGGACGTCGCAGATCCAGAAGCTGATCATCGGGCGCGCCCTGACCGGGATCAACGCGCTCGTACCCGCGTAACGCGTGGCGGGAGCGGCCGGCACGATCGGCGTCGCCGGCGCCGGGACGATGGGCGCCGGGATCGCACAGCTCGCGTGCCTGTCCGGGGCGCGGACGCTCCTCCACGACCCCGATCGAGGAGCGCTCGAGCGCGGACTCGAGCGGATCCGGGGGCACCTCGAGCGCGGCGTCGAGCGCGGGCGCCTGAGTGCTTCGGCGGCCGCGGCGGCGTCCGCCCGCCTCGAGGCCGCCCCGGCGCTCGAGGACTTCGCGGCGTGCGAGCTCGTGATCGAGGCTGCGCCCGAGCGCCTGGAGATCAAGCGCGATCTGTTCGGGCGGCTGTCCGGGCAGATCGTCTCCGAGGAGTGCGTGCTCGCGACCAACACCTCGTCGCTGCTGGTGACCTCGGTGGCCATCGCCGCCACACGACCCGAGCGCGTCGTCGGCATGCACTTCTTCAACCCCGCACCGGTGATGCGCCTGCTCGAGGTCGTCGCCGGCGAGCAGTCCTCGCAGGAGGCCTTGGCGCTCGCCCGGGCGACCGGAGAGGCGATGGGCAAGCACGTGATCGATGCCGCCGACGGCCCGGGGTTCCTCGTCAACCGCTGCAACCGGCCGTTCGGCCTCGAGGCGCTGAAGCTGCTCGAGGAGCGGATCGCCTCGATCGAGGAGATCGACCGCATCTGCCGCGTGAGCGGGGGCTTCCGGATGGGCCCGTTCGAGTTGATGGACCTGGTCGGCGTCGACACCGGCCTGGACGTCTCGCGCTCGTTCTACGAGCAGAGCTTCGGCGAGCCCCGGTGGCGCCCGTCGCCGATCACGGTTCGCACCGTCGCCGCCGGCCGCACCGGCCGCAAGGGTGGGCGGGGCTACTACGACTACGGTGACGGCTCCGGTCCCTACAGACCGCCCGACCCCGAACCGCTCGCCGCCGGCGGCGGAGACGGGCTGATCGTGGTCTCCGGCCACTCCGCGCTCGCCGAGGAGCTCGCGAGCGCCGCGGACGCCGCCGGCTGGGAGGTGGCCTATCCGGACGAGGCGCGGGAGCTCGAGGCGCCGTTCCTGATCCTCGACTGCAGCCCGGGCGAGGACCCGGAGGCTCCGCTCCAGGGCGGCCCGCAGGCGATCTGCTGCGCCGGCGGTTCGCTGGCGATGCTCGACCCGGGCGGCGGCGCCGTCGGGTTCCACACGCTTCCGCCGCTAGAGGAGGCGAGCCTCGTCGAGCTGACCCGCGGTGCGGGCACTGCCCCGTCAGCGGCTGCGGCCGCCGAGCGCTTCTTCGCGACGCTCGGCAAGCACACGGCGTGGGTCGGTGACGCGCCCGGCCTCGTGCTCGGCCGGATCGTCTGCCAGGTGGTCAACGAGGCGGCGTTCGCGGTGGCCCAGGGCGTCGGCAGCGCCGAGGACGTCGACGCCGGGATGGTCCACGGCCTCAATTACCCGCGCGGGATCCTCGAGTGGGCCGACGCGATCGGCCTGGACCACGTCCTGACGGTGATCGACGGTCTGTATGAAGAGCGCCGCGAGGAGCGTTACCGCGCCGCGCCGCTGCTGCGCTCGCTCGCTATGTCCGGACGGCTCGGCCGCCAGACCGGCGAGGGTTTCTTCGCCTACGAGGTTTAGCCGATCTCTTTCCGGGTATGAGGCCGCCGGGCCCGCGGGAGGACCCGGAATTTGGATGTTCTGTGTCCGTCCGCGTCACTTTCGCATCACTTTTGTCGTCCAACCGGCCATTTAAGCTGCGCAACCTGTGAGGGAGGCGGGCTCCGTGTCGATTCTCCCCGCGATGGCGCGCCGCTTCCTCAAGCGTTCGACCGCAACTCGGGCCGGCCGTCGTCGCGCGTCGCGTCTCGCGATCGGGATCCTCACCGTCCTCTGCGCCGCCGCGCTCACGATCGTCCCGGCGGCGACCGCGAGCACCTCCGCGGCCAAGCACCGCACCCGCGTCCGGCGGGCCCGCGCCGCCGGCGGATGCGCAAATTCGAACGGCGTCGTGGGGCGCGCGTCGGCCCAGGCTCTGCGCGCCGCCGTCGTCTGCCTGATCAACCAGCAGCGCACGAGCCGCCATCTGCCGGCGCTGCGCGCCTCGCGGCTGCTCGACCGCTCGGCTCAGGGATGGACGAACGCGATGGTCTCGAGCGACGTGTTCAGCCACGGCACGAACTTCGCAGCGCGGATCAGCGCGGTCGGCTACGTGTGGCGCACGGCCGGCGAGAACATCGCCACCGGTTTCCAGACTCCGAGGGGCGTCGTCAACGCGTGGATGGCGAGCACCGGGCACTGCCAGAACATCCTCAACCCGACCTACGGCAACGTCGGGACCGGCGTGAGCACCCATACGGTCCGCGGCTGGGCCACCGGGTCCGGAACCTGGACCCAGGACTTCGCGCTATCGATGTTCAAGTCGCCGCCGTCGGCCAACTGGGGCCCGGCGGACCACTGCCCGTACTAGTTCCGGTGCGTGTCCGCATCGGGTGCCCGCGCTGCCCGTCTGGGTTGCACGGCCGCTGGATCGGACGCGAGGCACCCGAGTGGCACGCGCACCTTCACAGCTTTGGCGAGCGGATCCGGACCACAAACCATGTACTAGGCCCGGCGCCTCTCCCCGCGCCACCAACCTCCGGGACATAAGCATTTCCCAGACACTTATGTCCCGATGGCGCCGGCGACCGGCGTGCTTTCGGGCGCTCTACAGGTGCGGTGGGCTCGCGGCGCGCTGACTACGCCGACGCCTGCGCGGTGGCGCCGGCTGTGTCAGTCACCGGGAACGGCGTGTCGCGCAGGTACCACTCGGCGTCGAGCGCGGCCTGACAACCGGACCCTGCGGCCGTGACCGCCTGGCGGTAGGTGTGGTCGACGAGGTCGCCGGCGGCGAACACGCCCGGGATGCCGGTCAGCGTCGAGCGGCCCTGGGTCACGACGTAGCCGGCGGCGTCGGTCTCGACCTGGCCCTCGACCAGCTGTGACTGCGGCACGTGACCTACCGCGATGAACGCCCCCGTCACCTCGAGATCGCGCGTGGAGTCGTCGACCGTGTTGCGAAGCCGCGCGACGGCGAGCGAATTGCCGTCACCGCCGCTGAACTCCTCGACTGCGTACGGCGTGATCCACTCGATGTTGGGGATCGCGCGAGCGCGCTCGAGCATGATCTTCGATGCCCGGAACTCGTCCCGGCGGTGCACGATCGCGACCTTCTTCGCGAACTTCGACAGGAACATTGCCTCCTCCATCGCGGAGTCGCCGCCACCGACGATCAGCGTCGGCGCGTCCCGGAAGAACGCCGCGTCGCAGGTCGCGCAGTAGCTAACCCCTCGGCCCGATAGCTCGAGCTCGCCGGGGACGTCGAGCTTGCGGTGCTGTGCGCCCATCGCGAGGATCAGCGCCCGGGTGACGTGCATCTCGTCGCCTGTCCAAACCTTGTGCAGCCCGCCGTCGGTGGAGATCTCGATCTGCGTCGCGTCGTCGGTCTCCAGGCGCGCGCCGAACCGCTCGGCCTGGTCGCGGAAGTGCTGCATCAGCTCCGGCCCCATGATCCCCTGCGGGAAGCCGGGGTAGTTCTCGACGTCGGTCGTCTGCTGGAGCAGGCCGCCCCAGGCGAAGCCCTCGACCACGAGCGGCTCGAGGTTGGCCCGGGCCGTGTACAGCGCGGCCGTGTAACCGGCCGGCCCGCCCCCCACGATGATGACGTTCTCTACGCCCACTTCAAAAAGTATAGCAATGGATTGGCGCTGGCATGGTGACTATTACACCGGATCGGACGCGCCGCGGAGGACCGTCGCCTGATCCTCGCTCCAGCGCTGGACGGTGCGGCGCAGCTGCAGATAGGCGACGGCGCCCGGGAGCGTCGGGAGCCAGAACGCGAACGCCCGGTAGGCGAGCACCGCGACCACGGACAGCTCTGCGTCCACGCCGAACGCCACGAACGCCCCGATCATGCCGCCGTCGACGCCGCCGATCCCGCCGGGCAGCGGGAGCGTGTTGGCGAGCATCCCGACGAAGTACGACATGACGATCACGCCCTTCGGGGGCGAGGCGCCGAACGCGTGAAAGCACGCCCACAGCACGGCGATGTCGAAGCCCCACCAGGCGACCGCGCCCAGCAGGCTGGGGTTGCGCTCGCGCACCAGCTCGATCGCGCTGCGGATGCCGGTCGCGGCCGTCGCGGACGCCTGGGCCAGGCGGACACCCAGCCGTTCGAAGCGGCCTCCGCCGGCGGTCAGCCGCCCGACCATTCCGGGCATGTCGCTCGGAAGCATCGAGATGCCCAGGAACACCACGATCACGACCGCGCCGAAGATCGCGGGCCCCATCGTGATCGCGAACGAACCGCCGCCCGGGATCACCCCGAGATACAGCCCGACGCCGTCGACCACGAGCGTGATCATGTAGACCGCGTACAGGATCACGGTGAATGCGATCAGCCGGCAGGCGACCGTGCGCGCCCGCATTCCCGAGCGGCGCACCGCCCACGCCGTGAGGGCGATCCCGCCGGCCCCAGCGGCGGCGAACAGCCGGGTCGCCGCGAGCCCCGCCATCGTGATCTGGTAGCTCGCGGACCAGTTGATCCGCGACTTGCCGCGCACGAACACGCCACGGAACAGCCACACGTAGCCGCCGAACGAGCACACCTCGAGGAGGGCGGCGAGCGCGAGCCACCAGGCGTTGCCGTGTCGGAGCCGGTCCCACGTCTCGTGCAGGCCGAGCAGCTTCGGCAGTACGAAGTACAGGAACGCCAGTGCCGAGGCCACGAACAGCAGGGTTCCGACTACCCGCCCGCGCGTGAACAGCACGCGCGGCCCCTCGTCGCCGTCCGGCTCGGTCCGCTGCGGCCGTGATCCGGACGCTGCGACCGGTGGCCGCGACCCATTCAGGACGTCATCAGGTGTTCCTTGTCGCTTGTCCCCCGGCCGCAAACTACGTCCCCGCGCGTAGTTCGAGCGCCTGCAGGCCCGCCGACAGCCGACGATAGACGGGCTCCAGGCGCGGCGCCGCAGCGCGGACGCCCTCCGCCAGCGCCGCTCCGCCGATCAGGTCGGCCGCGTAGTGCTCGCCCAAGTACACGAGCGCAAGGCCCAGCGTGGCCGCATAGATCCACCCAACGGCACCGGGAACCGGCCCTACCTCCGAGAGCAGGTGGGCGGCCATGAGGGACGTGGCGAAGTGCAGCGACGGCATGGCGGCCAGCGGATTTCCTCCGAGGACATCGTAAAGGGCACCCCAGCGGTCGCCCCAGAACTGCTGCCCGTACTCGATCATCATCCGCCGCACACGTAGCGATTCGCCGTCCTCGAGTCGACCCCTCGCGGCCGCATACCAGGGCGGCGCGGTCGGGATCGCCCAGTAGAACACGGCGCCGCCGTCGAACACGGCGTACATCCGCGCCGCTGCGCTCGGGAACCGCTCCGGATCCCGCCACCACACGTACGCGACGGTTGCATGCGGCACGAAGAACCACGTCCAGTGGCACCACACGAGCACCCGCTCGAACCGGTTGACCCTGCCCGGGGTCGAGAACGCCCGCTGCAGGCGGAGCGTCGGCGGCACCCCGAGCCCGAGCACCCGGTCAATCGCGACCGGATAGTCGATGAGCACGCGGGCCTCGAGCCGCTCGGGATCGTCGTGCGGCATCTCGTAGGCGGCCAGGTACGCCCACATGTTCAGCACGCAGACGCCCGCGTCGCGCACCCGCGAGCGCGGCATCGCGACGCACAGCGCGGCCGGCGTGAGGCCGGCGCCGCCGAGCACCACCGCCGGCGGGATCTTGACCCGTCGCCGCAGGACGGGCAGCGCCACACCCGTCGCGACGAGGGCCCAAGCCGTGGCTTTGATGGCCCTCCTTGCGCGCAAGGGCGGCGAGTATATGGAGTGCCCGGGGCGAGCCCCGCGTGCGGCGGACTTGTAGCACTCGCAACGACCCACCGCGCGGGGATCAAGGCGGGGGCCTCCTAGATAGAATCGCGCAGCCTTGCGACCCGACGCCACCGACGCCAAGCGCCGACGCCGTACGCCCCGGCTCGTGATCGCAGCGCTGGGGTCATCCGTCCTCGTCTCGCTGCTGCTCGCGCCGAGCGCGTTCGCGAACTTCATCACGCCCAAGACGGGCGGCTCGCCGAACGCGAACCAGATCCACTCGCTTTACCTGATCATTCTGTACATCGCGGCCGTGGTGTTCGTGATCGTTGAGGGGGCACTGGTCTACTCGGTGTATAGGTTCCGTGCCAAGAAGGTTCGTACGGCGGCCCAGATCCACGGCAACACGCGCCTCGAGATCGCGTGGACGGTCGCCGCCGCGACGATCCTCGTGGTCCTGACCGTCGTGACGTTCATCAAGCTGCCGAGCATCCTCAACCCGCCCAACTCGAGTGCCCCGTTCCTCGAGTCCTCACTGACCCAGCCGAGCCCGCCCAACGGGAAGAAGCTGACGATCTGCGTTCAGGGCCGGCAGTACATCTGGCGGTACGTCTACGGCGCCAACTGCCAGCACGACCCGTTCGCCTCGAAGCTGCCCTACTCCTACCAGGAGATGGTCGTCCCGCAGGGCACCGTGGTAGTGCTCAGCATCACCTCGATCGACGTGATCCACTCCTGGTGGGTTCCGTCGCTGGGAGGCAAGGTGGACGCTGTGCCGGGCTACACGACGTACACCTGGTTCAAAGCCAAGGGGCCGGCGCTGTATCACGGCCAGTGCGCCCAGCTGTGCGGACGCCAGCACGCGTTCATGACGGCGCTCGTCGATGTCGTGTCACCCGCCGAATATCAGGTCTGGCTCCAGCGCCAGGCGAAGTTGATTTCGACTGCGAACTCGCAGGTCACCCAGCTGCGCTCGTACCTAACGGCAACAGGAAACCTCTAGGAGACTGCGAATGTCCGTGATAGCCGAGCCAGCCGCCAGACCGGCCACCGGGGCAGTCCGACCGGTCCCGCAGGTGCTTGCGCACAAGGTCGCGGCGCCCCGCTCGCGCCAGCGCTGGGTCGAATGGATCGTGACCACCGATCACAAGAAGATCGGGATCATGTACCTGGTCACGACGTTCGTGTTCTTCATGCTGGGCGGCATCGAGGCGCTGATGATGCGGATCCAGCTGGCCGAGCCGAGCAACACGCTGCTGAGCGGGGAGCGCTACAACGAGCTGCTGACGCTGCACGGCACGACGATGGTGTTCCTGTTCGTGGTGCCGGTTATGGCCGGGTTCGGCAACTACTTCGTGCCGTTGATGATCGGCGCGCGCGACATGGCGTTCCCGCGTCTGAACGCGCTCTCGTACTGGCTGCTGCTCGCCGGCGGGATCGTGTTCTACGCGACGCTCTTCTACCACCCGCCCGAGGCCGGCTGGTGGAGCTATCCGCCGCTGTCGAGCATCCAGTACTCGCCGAGCGGCGGTCAGGACGCCTGGATCTTCCTGATCCACCTGACCGGCATCTCCTCGCTGCTGGGAGCGATCAACTTCTACGCGACGATCGTGAACATGCGGGCCCCGGGGATGACCTGGGGTCGCCTGCCGCTGTTCATATGGACGATCCTCGTCTACGCGATCCTGCTGATCATCGCGCTGCCCGTGGTGGCGGCGGCGGTCACGATGTTGCTGACCGATCGGCACTTCGGCACGCACTGGTTCGACCCGACCGCGCACGGATCGCCGATCCTGTGGCAGCACCTGTTCTGGTTCTTCGGCCACCCCGAGGTCTACATCATGGTCCTTCCGGGGTTCGGGATCATCTCCGAGGTCATCCCGGTGTTCTCGCGCAAGCCGATCTTCGGCTACAAGGCGATCGCCGCGTCGACGGTCGTGATCGCGTTCCTCGCGACGCTCGTTTGGGCCCACCACATGTTCGCCTCGCCGATTCCGGTGGTCGTGCTCGGCTTCTTCATGCTGAGCTCGTTCCTGATCGGGGTGCCGACCGGGGTCAAGATCTTCAACTGGATATCGACGCTGTGGCGAGGGTCGATCGTGATGACGACCTCGCTCTATTACGCGGTCGGGATGATCGCGATCTTCACGGTCGGCGGGATCACCGGCATCTTCCTGGCCGTGTTCCCGGTCGACTGGCAGCTCAACGACACCTACTTCGTCGTCGCCCACTTCCACTACACGATCTTCGGCGGCGCCATATTCCCCGTGCTCGCGGGCGTCTACTACTGGTTCCCAAAGATGACAGGTAGGTTGCTGAACGAACGGCTGGGCAAGGTCTCGTTCTGGTTCACGTTCATCGGCTTCAACGCGACGTTCCTGGTCCAGCACGCGCTCGGCCTGTCCGGCATGCCGCGGCGGATCTACACCTACCAGCCCGGTCTTGGCTGGTCGACGTACAACCTGATCTCGACGATCGGCGCGTTCATCCTCGCGGTCGGCATCCTGATGACGATCGTCAACGTCGCGATGAACTACAAGACGGGGCCGCTGGCGGGGCCGGATCCGTGGAAGGGCAACACACTCGAATGGTTCGTTCCCTCGCCACCGCCGGTCAACAACTTCGACGAGATCCCCCGGGTGCGCTCGGTCGAGCCGATGCGCGACATCCGGCGCCAGATCGAGCGGACCACGGGAGTCCGCCAGAAGACCGGCGGCAGCGAGCGGTTCGCCAGGGCGTAGGCTGTTTGGGTCGTGGACGCGTCGTCGGTAACCCAGGTCCCATCGGCGTCGGTTGCCTCGGGCGCCCGGCAGCTGCTGGCCGACTACTTCGAGCTGACGAAGCCGAAGGTCCAGACGCTGCTGCTGTTCACGACGGTCGCGACCATGGAGATCGCCGGCAACCCGCCGCTGTCGCTGATCGCGCTCACCTGCCTGGGCGGTTACCTGTCGGCGGGCGGCGCCGGCGCGGTCAACCACTACTACGACCGCGACATCGACGCGCAGATGCGCCGCACCGCCTCGCGGCCGATCCCCGCCGGCCGGATCTCGCCGCGGGCCGCGTTGATCTTCGGGTTCGTGCTCGCCGGCCTCTCGTTCGCGCTCCTGTCGCTGACCGTGAATCTGCTCGCCGCCTCGCTCGCACTCGCCGGGTTCGTCGGCTACGTGGGCGTGTACACGATCTGGCTCAAGCGCCGCACCCCCCAGAACATCGTGATCGGTGGCGCCGCCGGCGCGGTACCGCCGCTGGTCGGCTGGGCCGCCACGCGCGGCTCGCTGTCGTGGACCGCGGTGTACCTGTTCGCGATCGTCTTCTACTGGACCCCGCCCCACTTCTGGTCGCTCAGCCTGCTGATGAAGGACGAGTACGCGAAGGTCGGCGTGCCGATGATGCCGGTCGTGCGCGGCGAACGCGAGACACGCCGGCAGATCGTGCTGTACGCACTCCTGCTGTATGCGATCTCGCAGCTGCCGTTCTGCGCCGGTGAGTTCGGGACGGCATACCTGTTCGCGTCGATCGCGCTCGGCCTGGCCTTCATCGCCGGCGCCCTGTGGCTGTACCGCCAGGCTGATCGGCGCAGCGCCCTGCGCCTGTATCTGTACTCGATGGTCTACCTCGCGCTGCTGTTCGGCGCGATGGTCGCCGACGTGAAGCTGTAGCCTTCCGCGCTATGGACCGAAGGCTTGCACGCAAGAACCTCCGCTCCGGTCTGATCGCGGGTGCGCTCTGCTGCGTCATGTTCGGCATCACGTTCGTGGCGTCCGCGATCTACGTCCATCCGTGACCGACAGCGACCACCCGACTCCGGCGCCGCCGGCCGGCGAGCAGCTGCACCTGCCAGGCCCGAGCATCAAGCCGTTCATCACCGCGATCGCGATCACGCTGGTCGTGATCGGGACCACGATCAACATCATCATCAGCATCTTCGGGCTGATCGTGCTCGTGATCGTCGTGTGGCTCTGGATCAAGGACACCCGGCGCGACATCGCCGAGCTCCCGGAAGAGCACCACTAGGGGAGCGCACCGCCCCCTCCTCGCCCTCGCGCTCGCACCAGCCATCCGAACCGTCGTACCAACGCCGGCGCGAGTGCGAGTCGGCGGCACGCCGAGACGCAGCGCCAATGGGCCCTACACGGGAGCGCGGCCGACCGGCGGGCCTGGACGCGACCCCCTCGGCGCGGACCGTCCGGCACGGATGCCGTGCGGAACGGCCCCATGGACGCCGTCGTAGGCGGCCCCCCTACCCACCCCCGCCGGCGCGGACGACGGCACGGGGGGCGCTAAGCCTGGGCGGCCTCGGCCGGGACGTCGCTGGTGGCGCCGTCCTGGGTCCAGCAGCGCATGATGTCGCGCATCGACAGGATGCCCGCCAGCTCGCCGCCTTCGTAGACGACCAGGTGACGGAAGCGGCCCCTGACCATCGTCGCCGCCGCCCGCTCGAGCGACCAGTCGGGCGACGCGAGCGTCAGGTTCGAGGTCACGTGGTTGGCGACGAGCTCCCGCTCGGGGTCCTCCCGAGATCCGACCGCCTGGAGGATGTCGCGCTCGGTGATCACGCTTGGCCCCGGGGCGTCCGGGTCGAGTACCACCGCCGCCCCGACGTTGCGCCTGCACATGGCCTCGGCGGCGTCCCGCAGCGTGTGGCTCGGGCCGATCGTCAGCACCGTCTCGGACATCCCCTCGCGTACCCGCATCACGACTCCCGGATAGATTGCAACAATTGCCTCAATCATAGTTGAACCCGCGACGCCGCTGGCAGCAAATAGCGTCGCGGTTTTCGGGGCGTTCGGGCTATCCGAACGCGGCGCGGCGGTCTCGTCGCCTCGCTGGTGTGCGTCTTGAACTCCTTCGTCGACCAGAAGGCTTAGGATGCGAGATCGAGTGACGCTCGAGGGCCCGCAGACTCAAGACCAGCGTGCGTAACCGCCCGATTCTGCAGATGGTCGTGATCGGTGTGATCGCCACGGCGATCCTGATTCCGCTCGCGCTCATCATCCCGTGGTTCCCGGCCAGGGGCTCGATCCAGGCGGGCAACGTGAGGACGCTCTACACGGTGCTGCTGATCGCCACCGTGCCGATCTTCGTGCTCGTCGAGACCGTCGTGCTGTTCTCGGTGTGGAAGTTCCGGATGCGCCCCGGCCAGGAGGAGATGGACGGGCCGCCGATCCATGGCAACACCCGCCTCGAGGTCGTGTGGACCGCGGTGCCGGCAATCCTGATCGTGTCGCTGTGCGCGTACGCGTACAGCGTGTTGCGCTCGAACGAGGACAGCAAAAAGGGCGAGATGACCGTGAACGTCACCACCCGCCAGTTCGCGTTCGAGTTCTCCTATCCGATCTCGCCCGGTAAGCAGGTCGTCTCGCCGGTCCTGTACCTCCCCAACGACAAGCCGGTCGTGTTCAGGATCCGCTCGCTCGACGTGATCCACAGCTTCTTCGTCCCGAGCTTCTCCGAGAAGCTCGACGCCGTGCCCGGGATCGTCACCACGCTGCGGGTGACGCCCAACCGGCTCGGCACGTATCCGGTCGAGTGCACGGAACTCTGCGGCGCCGGCCACTCGCTGATGCGCAGCAGTGCGCACGTGGTCACAGATGCCCAGTTCGCGAGCTGGCTGAGGTCCCAGCCGATCAACGGCCCGCCGCCGGTGGGTACGCCGCCACCCAACGTGATCCAGGCCGTACCCGGCTACGCCGTCGTGCCGGGCGCCGGCTCGTCCTCGTCCAGCGCCCCGTCGACGTCATCGTCCTCCTCGTCGAGTGCCTCGAGTACGAGCGCCGAGGCCGGCAAGGCGGTGTTCACGGGCTCGGCCGGCTGCAGCGGGTGCCACACGCTCGCGGCCGCCGGAGCCACCGGGACGGTGGGGCCGGACCTCGATGTCAGGCTGCGGACAGATTGCGCGAACCCGGCCTCGGAGAAGGCGCGCGGCACGACACTTAAGCAATGCATCGAGACCGCGATCACCGACCCGTACAAGTACCTGCCGAGCGGCTACAGCGCGGGAATCATGCCGTCGAACTTCTCTCAGCGCCTGACGCCGGACGAGATCACGGCGCTGGTCAACTTCCTCGCGAGCGCCGCCAAATGAGCAAGGGTCCCGCCGCCGCAAGCCGGTATCGTCCCGACGTGATGGATAGCGGCAGCCGACGCGAGCCCGCGCGCATCTACGTCGTCCATAGGGGGAGTCATCTCGGAGAGGAGGCCGACTGATGGCAGTCACAACCGCGGCCCATGAGGCTCCCGTAGCGCATCGCACGCGCGTCCCGCTTCCACCGAGCCTCCGCCGGCCCGGCTGGTACCGAGCGGCCCTCTTCGAGGTGCTTGGGGCCGCATTCGCGTTCGGCATCACCGTGCTGATCCGCGCGCTCATGCACGACCACCCCGTGATCGACGGTCACGCGATCACGATCGTCACGCTGATCGCGGTCCCGCTCTTCTTCCTGGTCGGGTTCGGCACCGCCGACTACTGGCTGTACTGGGCCGCCGGGCGCCCGACGCGTCCCGAGGATCACTCCGGGCACGGCGCCCACAGCTGGCGCGACTACTTCCGGGTCAACACCGACCACAAGGTGATCGGGATCCAGTACACGGTCACCTCGTTCTTCTTCCTGCTCGTCGGCGGCCTGCTGGCGATGCTGATCCGCGCCCAGCTCGCCAAACCGGGCATGCAGTTCCTGACCCCCGAGCAGTACAACGGCGTGTTCTCGGTCCACGCCACGATCCTGATCTTCCTGTTCGTGATCCCGGTGTTCGCGGGGCTCGCGAACTTCGTCCTGCCGCTGATGATCGGCGCCCCGGACATGGCGTTCCCGCGGCTGAACGCGCTGTCCTACTGGCTGCTGCCGCTGGCCGGGATCATGATGCTGTTCAGCTTCCTCGCCCCCGGCGGCTCATTCGCCGCGGGCTGGACCGCCTACGCGCCGCTGTCGACGACGATGCCGATCGGGCAGCTGTTCTTCTCGATCGCCGTCCAGCTCGCCGGCGCGTCGTCTATCGCCACCGCGCTCAACTTCCTCGTGACGATCATCACGATGCGCGCGCCCGGCATGAGCTTCTTCCGCATGCCGCTGCTCGTGTGGGCGAACTTCTCGACCTCGCTGCTGGTCGTGATCGCGACCCCGTTCATCGCGGCCTCGCAGTTCTTCATCCTGCTCGACGTCGCGCTCCACTTCCACTTCTTCGACGCGTTCGTCGGACCGCTCAAGAACGGCAACGTGCTCATGTACCAGCACGTGTTCTGGTTCTACTCCCACCCCGCCGTGTACATCATGATGTTGCCCGGGTTCGGAATCATCTCCGAGGTCATCGCGGTCAAATCGCGCAAGCCGATCTTCGGCTACCGGATGATGGCGTTCTCGCTGCTCGCGATCGTCGTGCTCGGATTCACCGTCTGGGCGCACCACATGTTCGTGTCCGGGATGGCGCCGTGGATCCGCATCCCGATGATGATCACGACCGCGATCATCGCGATCCCCACCGGGATCAAGATCTTCTCGTGGCTCGCGACGCTGTGGCGAGGCGTGCTCCATCTCGACACCCCGATGCTATTCGCGCTCGGGTTCCTGACGATGTTCACCCTCGGCGGGATCAGCGGCGTGATGCTCGCGATGATCCCGTTCGACATCCACGTCAGCCAGACCTACTTCATCGTCGCCCACATCCATTACGTGCTGTTCGGCGGCTCGCTGTTCACGATCTTCGCCGGCGTCTACTACTGGTTCCCGAAGATGACCGGGCGGATGTTCGACGAGCGCCTGGGCAAGTGGCACTTCTGGATGACGTTCATCTTCTTCAACCTGACGTTCGGCCCGATGCACCTGATCGGGATCCAGGGCATGCCGCGGCGCGTCGCCGAGTACGCGGCACGGTTCGCCGACTGGAACCTGTTCATCTCGATCGCCGCGTTCATCCTGGGGCTGAGCACGCTGATCTTCCTTTACAACATGATCGTGAGCTGGCGGGGCGGCCCGCGCGCGCCGTCAAATCCGTGGCGCGCGCTCACGCTCGAGTGGCAGGTCTCCTCGCCGCCGCCGATCTTCAACTTCGACGCGATCCCCACCGTCGTCGGCGGGCCCTATGAGTACGGCGTTCCCGGCGCCGTGCACGGGATCTTCAAGCCGCCGGCCGAGGCGGGACGGGTCACGGCCGGAGCGGCCGCGACACCCGCCCCGGGGAGCCATACGTGAAGACCGTCCTCGTCGTCGCCAACGAGACGCTCGGCGGCCGCTCGCTGCTCGAGGCGATCCGGGCGCGAGCCGCCAAGGGCGACGTGCGGTTCGTGCTGGTGGCGCCCCAGAACCGGCCGAGGGCAGGCCTGGTGGTCTACGACGACTCGGTGTTCGACGCCGCCCAGACGCGCGTCGATCTCGCGCTCGAGCTGGCTCGCGCCGAGCACATCGACGCGATCGGCGAGGTCGGAGACTCGGACGCATACTCGGCAACGATCGACGGCGTCCACACGTACCGTCCCGACGAGATCATCATCTCGACGTACCCGGCCACACGGTCGGGATGGCTCCGGCGTGACCTGATCGAGCGGGTCCGCGACGCCACCGGCCTCCCGGTCGAGCACGTGATCGCGGATCCCGACACGGAGGGTCTCCCGTTCGACGTCACGCTGGCCGTGGCGAACCGGACCGCGAGCGGCGACGAGCTGCTCGACGCGCTGAAGGCCAAGGTCGACGCCGAGCCCGAGGGCCGCAACCGCCTGTTCGTGGTGGTCGTTCCCCAGGAGGGCGGCAGCGGCCAGGACGCGCGGCGGGCGCGCACACGCCTGAAGCTCGTGATCGACCGGCTCCGCGCCCGCGGCATGTTCGCCGCCGGGATGATCGGCGACCCCGATCCGTTCACCGCGATCACCAACGCACTGCAGTACTTCCGCGTCGACGACATCGTGATCTCCACGTTCCCCGACACCAAGTCCGGCTGGCTCCGCACCGATCTGATCGAGCGGGTGCGGCGCACCACCGGAAAGCCCGTCGAGCACATCGTCCACGAGGACGTCGCTGCGACCACCGCCTAGCTATGGAAGCCGCCTCGATCACCCACGGGCACGCCGAGCACCACGGGCCGCCACCCGCTCACCACTCATCCAGGGTGCACGCTCCGACGCTCGGGATGCTGCTTTTCATCATGTCGGAGATCATGATCTTCGGCGCGTTCTTCACCGCGTACTTCTTCATCCGGGTGGTCACTCACAACCCCTGGCCGGCGAAGGGAACAGCGGTGCCCGAGGCCGTCGCCGGCGTCAACACCGCGATCCTGCTGTCGTCGTCGTTGACGCTCCACTGGGCGCTGACCTCGGTCAAGAACGGAAACCGGTTCGGCCTCCGCGCCGGGATGGCCTCGACGTTCATGCTCGGCCTGACGTTCCTGTTCATCCAGATCAACGAGTACATCCACCTGGGATGGGCGCCGCACGACTCGGCGCAGGCGACCGTCTTCTACTCGCTGACCGGCCTGCACGGCGCCCACGTTTTCATCGGGCTGTGCCTGCTGCTGATGGTGACGATTCGCGCTTTCCGCGGTCACTACTCGGCCGAGGCCCACGCGGGCATGGAAGTGCCGGGGATCTACTGGCACTTCGTCGACATCATGTGGATCATCGTGTACACCTCGGTGTACGTCCTCTAGCCCCGTGGGGAATCCTCTGCGCTACGAGGCGGACGCCTTCCGGGTGTTCCTGTATTGCCTCGCCGTGATCGCCACGATCGTTGTGATCGTGTTGATCGTTCGTGCGCTGACCTAGGCGTTCCGGGGACGGTGCGCCACCATTGGTGAAGCCGTGGCCTTGATTTCGCTTCCGTTTGCCGGTGCCGGTCCGATCAACGGCATCGTCCCCTCGGTCGTCGTCCTCCTGTTCTGGTTTCCGTACCGTGCCCGCGTGCGGACGCTGTCGCACGAGCGGCGAGCGGTCCCCGGTTGGCGCCAGGCCTGCTTCGCCGGCGGCCTGATCACGCTCGCCATCGCGCTTAGCGCGCCCGTCGACTCGCTCGCCGATCAGCTGCTGGTAGCGCACATGGCCGAGCACCTCGTGATCGGCGACATCTCGGCGCTGCTGCTCGTGCTCGGGTTCACCGGGCCCCTGCTCGCGCCCCTGCTCCGCCGGAAGTACATCGGCAAGCTCCGCATCTTCGCGCACCCGCTGGTGGCGTTCCCGGTCTGGGCGATCAACTTCTACGCCTGGCACACGCCGTTCCTCTACCAGGCGGCGCTCCGCCACGACCTGATTCACGGCCTCCAGCACGCGAGCTTCCTCGCGTTCGGGATGGCGATGTGGATGGCGTTGCTGGGGCCGCTGCCGAAGCCTTCGTGGTTCGGCAACGCCGCCCGGCTCGTGTACATCATCGCGGTCCGGCTGGCGGGCACGATCCTCGCCAACGTCATGATCTTCTCGGGCACCGTGCTGTACCCGATCTACAACGCCGGCGACGCGAAGTGGCATATCAGCCCGATGGGCGATCAGATCGCCGCCGCCGGCCTGATGATGGTCGAGGAGAGCCTGCTCACGATCGGGCTGTTCTGCTGGCTGTTCCTGAAGGTCGCGCGCGAGTCCGAGCAACGCCAGGAGCTGCTCGACGCGGCCGCGGCCAACGGCCTCGAGCTCGACGAGCAGCGTGCCGCGCGGGCGGTGGCGGCCGGGCGGGGCGACGAGCTGCTCGAGCGGATCCGGACCCGGGGCGCCACGACGGTTTCCTAGGGCGAACCGCCCGTGTTCCGCGGGCATGCGTAACACGACAACCGAGCCTGACCGCGCCGCCCGTGTCGTGCAACCCGTGACATACATGCGTGGCAGGGCAAGGTCCCGCCGGAGCCGCTCGGCTGACGCGTTATCCAGGTCTGCGCCGGCGCGGCGACCAAGAGTCGCTAGTCCGACAGGGAACTTCGGGCTAGTGCGATGCCGAAGACAAGAACGCCACCAGCGCCTGGATCTGGCTCGGGCTGAGGGTCTTGCTGAACGTGTCCGGCATGATCCCGGCGTGGTATCCGGACGGGATGTACTTGTACGGATCGGTGATCGCGGTCTCGATGCACTTATCCAACGTCGCGCCGCGGGCCGCCTGTGACGCCGGCGTCGCGCACGCTTCATGCAGCGTGTCGAGGTTCGGCCCGACGGTCCCGGTCGTCCCAGCCGCCGCGAGCGTGTGGCACGAGCCGCAGCCGCCGACGCCGGTGAAGATCGCCTTCCCGTTCGCGGCCGTCGGCGCCACCGTCTCCGCCACCGCGCGCGCCAGCGCGCCCGTGTCCTGTCCCGGCACCGCCGCGACCGCGGCGACGTACGCGGCGATGTCCTGAGCGCCCTGCCCCTTGACGAGCCTGGCTGGCATCACGCCCTGCGTGTTCGGGAACTCGATCCAGTACGAGATGAGGCCCTGGATCGAAGCCGCCTTGACCCCGTCGATCTTGGCCTGACGAAACGCGTCGTCGAGGTTCGGTCCCACGGTCCCGGTCGAGTTCGCGTGCGCGAGCGTGTGGCAGGAGGCGCAGTTCGTCGCGAACAGCTTCTTACCTGTCACCAGGTTGGCAGTCGGGTGCTTGAGCGCGCAACCACCAACCGTGACCGCGATACAAGCTGCCGCCATGAGCGTGGTGATGCGTCCCAGCGACTTGACCATACGTTGAGACGCGGGACTCTATCCAAGCCGTCGGCAGGGGGCTCGGCGGCTGCGGTTGGGCGCCGGCGCGACCGCCTGGCCCTCGCGACCGCCCGGCCGGCGCGCCGGCTATCCGCCCCCTGCTATACGATGGCTGAGGATGAGATTGCGTCAGAAGTACCGGATGAGGACGCCATCCACCGGTCGTGAGGTCGTGATCGATGCTGAGGCCGGTCGGACGTACGTCGATCGGGAGACCGGTGAGCCGCTGGAGGTCGTGGGCCAGCTGCTGCCATTGGCGCCAACCCCGTCCGAGCTGCCGTGGGCGGTCGACAACCTTCGTTTCTGCAACTGGTGCGACCAGCATTGCCAGAAGGATCTGAACGACTGTCCGCACTGCGGCAGGCGGATGGAACCACTCGAAGAAATCTGAGGTGACGGTCGTGTCGCGCCGTCCGACCCTTCGCGCTACTCGTGCACTCACCGCGCTCGCCGCCGGCGCCGCCGTGGCGGCGGGCATCGCGGCGTGCGGAAGCGGCTCGGCGGCCACGGACACGTCGGGCGCCCCGCCGCTGACGGTTCCGACCGCTCCGATCACGACAACGGCGGCGCCGGCAACCACCAGCGGGACCACGTCGACCAGCAAGACCACCTCCACTACGTCTTCGAGCGGCGCGTCGCAGTCGGCGTCCGCCTCCACCGGGTCGTCCGACGGCTCGAGCTCGTCCTCGGGCGGCACCAGCGGCGGCACGACGGGCGGCGACACGGCCGGTGGTGGGACGACCGGCGGCGACACGGGCGGCGGCAACGCGGGCGGCACGAGCCAGCCGGCGGGCGCCGGAGGCGGAGCCACTCCGAACGGCGCCACCTCGACGGGCACGAACTCGGGCTCCGGCTCGGGGAGCGGCGGCGGCGGACTCCCCTAGGCCGCCGGCGACCCGCTCCGGGAGCCGTCTCGGGGCGGCAGCATCGCGCCGCCGTCCCACGCCATCAGCCCGCGCCGACCCGGCGGCCGGCGCTCAGCTCACTTCGCCGGCGTCGTCGTCGTGGTCGTCGTCTTCGTCGGCACCGGGTTCGTGACCTCGGTCGCGCTGTATTCGACGCGCGTCCCCGGGTAGTCGCACGAATACGCGGCGCTCTGACCGACCGTCACCTGTGCCTGCGACGTCGACGGCGGGTTGTTGCAGTTGCGCGCCCGGCTCTGGCGATACGCGAAATGGTCCGTCGAGAGGTCGATCGTGAGGACCGGCGCCCACGTGGGCGTGGTCAGCGCGATCGTCTCTCCGCGAACCACGGGGATCGACGTTGTGAGCGGGAACTGGACGACCTGGCCCAGATACGTCTGGACGTCGACCAGCGGGCTCTGTGCGACCACCTGCCAGCTCCAGGCGCTCTTGTTACCGACCGGCTTGAGCACGGTGATGCCGACCTGAGCGTCGCCGCCGTAGGTTTTGTCGAGGAACTTGATGTCGCTCGCCGCAGTGGTCGCGTTGCTGGACAGGGCGGACAGCCCGACCGTGAACGCGACGATCCGTCCGCCCTGCTTGACCTTGGACGGGTAGGCGATGTTGTCGCGGATCGTCTCGAGCGCGGTGGCCCGAGTCAGGATGATCGTGCACTGCGAGGGCGGCACGCCCTTTGGGCATACCGGCGCGATCAGCGGTGACGTGGTCGCGCCGAGCTCAGTGATCGTCGCTTCCGCGGCCGCTGGAAGAAGCCCGCAAAGCGCGACGGCGCCAGCGGTGGCCAACAAAGAACGTTTCATGTTCAGTCTCAACACGACACCCCGGCGCCAGTTGCGCCGCACCAAGGCGACGATAGCCATCCTGGCGCCGGCGGAGCGAGTTCTCTACTGCAAAACGGCCAGGCGGCCGCCTTGCTAGAGCTTGCTGACGTTGACCGCCTTCGGTCCCTTCGGACCGGCTTCCTCCTCGTAAGAAACCTTGATCCCTTCGGACAGCGAGCGATAGCCGTCCCCCACGATGCCAGTGAAATGAACGAACAAGTCACGCCCGCCGTCATCGGGCGTGATGAAGCCGAAGCCCTTGTCGTCGCTGAACCACTTGACGGTACCCGTTGCCATGTACTCCCCTTGTATGCCTGCTGTCGGACACGCCGGTTAGGTGCCTAGGGCCCCGACCAACCCGGGGAAGGTAGCAAGGAACTGCATCTGATGGCTTTCTGGAGTGATTCGATGCAAGATGCCGGGTCTCGAGCCGGCCCGGAGCGGCGTCAGCGCAGCGCCTCTGCGGCCGCCCGGATCTCGTCAGAATCGCCCGGCTCGGGTATCCAGGGGAGCCTCAGCGGGTCACCCTCGTAGCGCGGGATCACGTGGACGTGGAAGTGGAAAACCACCTGCCACGCGGCCGCCCGGCAGGAATTGAGCAGGTTCACGCCGTCGGCATCGAGCCGCTCGAAGACCCTGCCCGCCATCCGCTGGGCCGTCGCCATCGTCGCCGCCAGGTCCTCCTGGTCGATCTCCATGAGGTCGCGCACGTGCCGTCGCGGCACGACCAGCAGATGGCCGCGTGTCGCGGGATTGATGTCCATGAACGCAACGGTGCGGTCGTCCTCGTGCACGATCTGTCCCGGAAGCTCGCCGGCGATGATCTTGCAGAAGATGCAGTCTGGGTCGTTCACGCCCGTGAGCCTATCGTTCCGGGACCGACGAGCCCGGGCCGCTGACCATCGACCGCGCGCGATCGATCGCCTGCTCCCGCGACGTGATCTCGCCCGCGAAGCTGGCCTCCTCGAGCTCGGCAAGGATGTGGCCGAGCTCCGGCCCGGGTCGGAGGCCGACCGCCCGCGCGAGCTCGTCGCCTCGCAGCGGCGGGCGCGGGCGGCCCTCGCGCCATGCGAGCCCCTCCCCGAGCAGAACTCGCGCGAGCTCCAGATGGCGCGCGATCGCTTCGTCTGACCCCCTCCCGCGCGTGGCCAGTCGATCGGCGACGCTCAGCAGCGTCACATCCACCTGGACCGGCTCGCACGCTCGCAGGTACCGGTAGATCGCCCGACGGCCGATCGGCATCTCGTGGACGAGGAAGCCGAGGCGCAGGTGGTTGCGGGTCAGCGCGGCCACGTAATCGCGGAGCCGGTCGCTCACCCGCAGGCGGGTCAGGATGTCCGCGGCCACCTCGGCCCCGACGACGTCGTGCCCGATGAACGTGATCCGCCCTTCCGTCGTCACCCGGCGAGTCTGCGGCTTCGCGACGTCATGCAGAAGCGCCCCGAACCGCAGCGCCTGCCCACGGGTCAGTTCGTTGGCCAGCGGCTCGTCGAGGAGCCGGGCGACCGCCGCCGCGTCCGAGCCGAACCACCGCTCGGGCGTTCGAGACAGCTCGATGGCGCAGGACAGCACGGACTTCGTGTGCTCGTACACGTCGAGGTGGTGGTACGGACTCTGTTCGACCCCCCGCATCTCGACGAGCTCCGGCAGGACCGCCTCCGTCGCTCCCAGGGCGTCCATCAGGTCGAGGCCGGCGAGCGCGCGGTCGGCGCTGACAATCCGCTTGAGCTCGGCGAACACGCGCTCCGGCGCCACCAGGGCGAGCCCGTCGCTGCTCGCCCCGGCCGCGGCGGCCGTGGCAGGATCGACCGCGAAGTCGAGCTCGCAGGCGAGCCGGGCGAGCCGGAGCGTCCGCAGCGGATCTTCGGCGAACGCCTCGGCGGAGACCATCCGCAACACCCGACCCCGAAGATCGTCGACGCCGCCGAACGGATCGACGTACCCCACGCCGCTCAGCGGCTCGGCGATGGCGTTAATCGTGAAGTCGCGTTGCGCCAGGTCGGTCTCGATCGACTGCCCGGTGAGCGGCAGCACGTCGACCTGCCAGCGGTGATCCCGGTCGACCACCCGCCAGACGCCGAACGCCTCCGAGAGCCCGAACACGTGCGCGTCTGCCGTGCGCGCGAGCGCCCGGGCCAGCCGGCGCGCGTCGCCGCCGACCGCGACGTCGTAGTCGTCGGTCGGGCGCCCCAGGAGCCTGTCGCGAACCGCCCCGCCCACCAGCCAGGCCGGCCCCTCCGCGATCCCGGCGAGCGCCTCCAGCGGACCGCCGGCACTCACGCGGGCGTCCCGTCCCGGTGATAGACCCTCGGCACCCTCGACGTGATCCCGCACAGGATCTCGTAGTTGATCGTCCCGATCCGGCGCGCCACGTCGTCGGCCGTCTGCCGCTCGTCGCCGTCGGTCCCGATGATCGTGACGCGGTCGCCGCAATGCACGTCACCCGGCGACGAGCCGAGCGCGACCGTGATGTTGTCCATGCTGACCGTGCCCACCAGCGGGTACCGCCGGCCGCCGATGAGCACGTCGCAGTTGTTCGTGAGGGCTCGGCGGATCCCGTCGGCGTAGCCGATCGGAACCGTCGCCACCCAAGTGTCGGAGTCCGCCACCCATCGTCGCCCGTAGCCGGCGCTGTCCCCCGGTCGCGCCAGCTTCACCGCTGCTACGTACGAGGTCAGCTCGAGCGCCGGCTCGAGGCCGTGGGCGGACGGGTCCAGGTTCATCGGGTCGCAGCCGTAGATCGCGATCCCGCACCTGACCAGATCGAACTGCGCCGCGGGCTCGCGCAGCGTGGCGGCGCTGTTGGCCGCGTGGACGATGATCCCCGGCCAACGCTCGCGCATCGCCCGCGCGAACGGCTCGAACCGACCGAGTTGCACGGCCGTGAACGACGGGTCCTCGTCGGCGCTCGCGAAGTGGGTCATCGCCCCGGCTAACTCGAGCGCCGGCCCCGCTGCGGCCACGCGCTCGGCGACGCGCATCGCCTCATCGAAGTCACGCGTCCCGAGCCGCCCCATCCCCGTGTCGAGCTTTACGTGAACGCGCACCGGGCCAACCGCCGAGCCCGCCCAGGCCGACGCCAGCCGGTCCACAAACGGCTCGCTCCACGCCACGACGTCGCTCCGCGCCCCCAGCGCCACCGCATGCTCCTCATCGCTGAGAGCGCCCATCACGAGCACCGACGCGTCAACCCCGCCGGCCCGCAGTTCGGCTGCTTCGCCGGCGGTCGCGACCGCGAGCGACCGCGCGCCGCCGGCCAGCGCCGCGCGCGCCGCTGGAACCGGACCGTGGCCGTAGCCGTTGCCCTTCACCACCGCCGCCAGCCCCGCCCCGCCGGACAGCCCCGCGTCGAGGCGCGCGACGTTGCGTTCGATCGCGGCGAGGTTCACCCGGGCCAGCGCGCGCAGCGACATGCTCAGGCCGTTCGCGCCGCGAGCGCCCGCGGGAGCGCCGCGATCACATCACTGGCGATCACGCCCTCGGGCCCTATCTCCTGCGCCGACAGCATCCCGGCGCGGGCATGCACGAGCGCGCCGGCACACGCGGCGTGGAACGGGTCGATCTTCTTGGCCAGGAACGCGCCGATCACGCCCGAGAGCACGTCGCCTGTGCCCGCGGTGGCGAGCGCAGGGGCTCCGCCACGATTCACCCCGACCCGGCCGTCCGGCGCCGCCACCACGGTGTCGTCGCCCTTGAGCAGGACGATCGCCTGCGCCTGCCGCGCCGCCCGGCGGGCGCTCTCAAGCCGACGGGCACCGATCGCCGCGCTGTCGGTCTCGAGCAGGCGCGCGAGCTCCCCGGCGTGCGGGGTGAGCACGGTGGCGCCCTCGCGCTCGGCGAGCAGGCTGAGCGACCCGGCGTGCGCGTTGAGCCCGTCGGCGTCGAGCACCATCGGCACCGGCGCGGCGCGGGCGAGCTGTAGGGCGAACTCCTGCGCCTCCGCGGCCCGCCCCAGCCCCGGTCCGAGCACGAGCGCGTCCACCCGGTCGGCGCGCTCGAGCACGGTCTCGACGCCCCAGGGTTCGAACGATCCGCCGGTGTCCGGCAGCGGGACGGTCATCACCTCGAGCAGCCTGCTCTCGAAGATCAGGTTGAGCGAGGCCGGCACGCACGCGGTGACGTAGCCCGCGCCGGCGCGCATCGAGGACTCCGAGGCGAGGCACGGGGCGCCGGTCAATCCCAGCGACCCGCCGCAGACGAGCACGCTCCCGGCCGCGAACTTGTTCGAGGTCCTGCCGCGACGCGGGATCCCGTCGATCACCCGGTCGGAGATCAGCCCGATCTGCGGCGCGCCGGGACCGCCCTCCGGGATCCCGATCTCGACCACCCTGAGGTCACCCGCGTGCGTCTTTCCGGGGTCGATCCACAGCCCCGGCTTGGCGGCGTGGAAGGTGGCGGTGGCACGCGCCCGCACGGCCACGCCCGCGATCTCGCCCGTGGACGCATCGACGCCGCTCGGGACGTCACACGCAACCACACACACACCCTCGCCGGCCGCAACAGCATCGTTGATCGCGGTGATCGCACCGGCCGCCGGTTCACGCGGCTCCCCCGAGAAGCCCGTCCCGAGGATCGCGTCGATAATCGCGGCCGCGCCGCGCAAGATCCCGGCGTCGAACGGCTCCGGCCCCGACCCGGGGAGCCGCTCCGCGTTCAATCGCGCGTCGCCTCGCAGATCCGAAACCTCGCCCAGCAGCATCACGTCGACTTCGCGACCGCGCTCGCGCAGGACACGGGCCGCGACGAACCCATCGCCGCCGTTATTGCCCTTGCCGCACACGGCCACGATCCGACCGGACGGCGCCAGCCCACCGACGAGATCGGCGAGCCCGGTGCCGGCGCGCTCCATCAGCTCGACGCCCGGGATTCCCCGCTCCCCGATCGCCCACTCGTCGAGGGCCCGCTGCTCGCCGGCGTCAGGGAGGGGATCAAGCCAATCTGGAAGGGAGCCCATGGCGGGGAGCGTAGTCGCTCCCCCGGGATCTCAACCGGCTATGACGACCGCGGCGGCGTCGCGACGCGTGTGCGTCAGCGAAACCTCGACCTGCACGCCGAGCTCGGCGGCCCGGGCCGCGGCCGAACCCGACAGCCGAAGCCGCGGCGGCCCGCCGCTCCCGACCACCTCGACCTCGTGGAAGTTCCACGACTGAATCCCGAGCGCCTTAGCGGCCGCCTCCTTGGCGCAGAAGCGTGCCGCGAGATGCTGTCCGGGGCGGCCCTGGCTGGCGGCGTAAGCGCGCTCGGCCTCGGTGAAAAGCCGCTCGGCGAGCCGTGGCGTCCGCTCGAGTGCCCGCTCGAGCCGGTCGATCTCGACCAGATCGATGCCGACGCGGTAGCCCGCCCGGCTCAAGAACTCACTCCACCGTGACGGTCTTGGCCAGATTCCGCGGCTGGTCCACGTTCAGTCCGCGCCGGCGGGCGATGTAGTACGCGAGCAGCTGCAGCGGGATCACGGCCAGCAGCGAGGAGAGCATCCATTCCGTGCGCGGCACCTCGATCACCTCGTCGGCATGCTGGGCGATCTGCTCGTCGCCCTCGGTCGCGATCGCGATCACGCGCGCGCCGCGCGCCCGGACCTCCTGGATGTTCGAGACGACCTTTTCGAGCACGGGCGACTCGGTCGCGACCACGACCACCGGCGTGCTCTGATCGAGCAGCGCGATCGGCCCGTGCTTCATCTCGCCCGCGGCGTAGGCGTCGGTGGCGATGTAGGAGATCTCCTTGAGCTTCAGCGCGCCCTCCAGGGCCACCGGCAGCCCGACATGGCGCCCCAGGTACAGGAAGAACTCGGCATCACTGACGCGGTCGGCGACGGCCTGGACGCCTGCCATGTCGCGCTCGAACATCTCGGCGATCCGGTGTGGCAGGCGCTTGACCTCGCTGATCATCGCCTTCAGCTCGTCCGGCTCGAGCGTGCCGCGGAGCTCGGCCAGCCGCAGCGCGAACAGGTACATGGCGACGACCTGGCTGACAAACGTCTTTGTCGCCGCGACCCCGATCTCGAGCCCGGCGCGGGTGTACAACACGCCATCGGCGTCGCGCGTGGCCTGCGAGCCCATGATGTTCGTGATCGCGAGCACGTTCGCACCGCGTTCGCGGGCCGTGCGCATCGCCGCAAGCGTGTCGGCAGTCTCGCCGGACTGCGAGATCCCGATCACGAGGTCGCCGGGCCCGACCACCGGGTTGCGGTAGCGGTACTCGGAGGCGATCTCGACCTCGACCGACACCCGCGAGAACTCCTCGATCGCGTACCGCCCGATCAGGCCAGCGTGATACGAGGTGCCGCAGGCGACGATCACGACCCGGCGGAGCGTCCGCAGGAGCTCGTCGTCGATCGGGCCGAGGTCGCCGAGGTCGATCCCCACTCCTCTTGCGGCGCGCTCGCCGATCGTCTCCGCCACGGCGTCGGCCTGCTCGTGGATCTCTTTGAGCATGAACGTCTCGTAGCCCTGCTTCTCCGCGGTCTCCGCGTCCCAGTCGACCTCGACTATCTCGCGCGCAAGCGGCGTGCCGCCGGCGGTCGAGAACTCGACGTCGTCGGGGCGCAGGACGACGATCTCGTCGTTCTCGATGTACTGGACGCGGCGGGTATGCCGGAGGAACGCCGGGATCGCGGATGCGATGAACTGCTCGCCCTCGCCGCGGCCGATGATCAGCGGGCACTCCTTCCGCGCCCCGACCAGCAGGCCCGGCTCATCCGCGGTCATCGCCACGAACGCGTAGTGGCCACGAAGGTCGGCGTAGGCCCGGCGGACAGCCTCGACGAGGTCGCCCTCGTTGTAATGCGCTACCAGGTGCGCGATCACCTCGGCGTCTGTCTCGGAGGTGAACTGAGCGCCCTCGGCGACCAGACGCCGCTTGAGCGAGATGTAGTTCTCGACGATCCCGTTGACCACGATGTGGACCCGATCGGTGTTGTCGAAATGGGGATGGGCGTTCTCCTCCGTGACGCGCCCGTGGGTCGCCCAGCGGGTATGGCCGATGCCGGTGCCCGGCTGGGGCCGCTCGGCAAGGGCGACCGCCGAATGCCCGCCGTTCTGGCCACTGCAGGCTTCGATCGCGCCGCGCAGGGCGCTGAGGTTGCCGACCGCACGCACGGCGTCGATCCGGTCCCCGTCGAGCACCGAGATGCCGGCGCTGTCGTATCCGCGATATTCGAGCTTCTCCAGTCCAGCCAGCAGAAGCGGGCGCGCCTTACGCGGGCCAACGTAGCCGACGATTCCACACATACGTGCCTATCCCCTTTCGTGGCGGGCAATCCGCGGATCGCCCTTCCGGGTAGCCGTCAGAGGGGTTCGACGATGTTAGCCGGAAGGACAGTCGCCTCAATCAACGCATGAGCCCGTGCGAGACTCGCGGCCTCGGCAAACCTCCTAGGGCAGCGCGGTCTCGACCACCTGCCGCAGCCGGGCGCAGACCTCGTCGGTCTCCTCCTGGCTCGGCGCTTCGACCATCACCCGGATCAGTGGCTCCGTGCCCGATACCCGCACGAGCACACGTCCGCGGCCGGTAAGGCCGGCGTGCTCACGCGCAACCGCCTCCTCCACGCTCGGGTCGGCCATCGCCGCCGTCAGTCCGGCCCGGTCGTCAGCGCGTATGTTGACCAGGCGCTGCGGCAGCTTCTCCATCGCGCTCCGGTCGGCCAGGTCGCGGCCTCCGAGCGCCTCGAGCGTCAGCAGGGCGCTCGCGATCCCGTCGCCCGAGGGCCCGAAGCCGAGATCGATGATATGGCCGGACTGCTCACCTCCGAGCGCCCAGCCTCGCCGGCGAAGCTCGTCGAGCACGTAGCGGTCGCCGACCGCGGTCGTCGCGACCTCGATCTCCGCCGCCTCCATCGCCCGGTGGAACCCGTAGTTGGTCATCACCGTGACGGCGACCCCGCCGCCCGGGAGCCGGCCCGCGTCGCGAAGGTGAAGGGCGGCGAGCGCGATCAGCTCATCTCCGTCGACGACGGCGCCGCGGTGGTCGACGGCGAGCACCCGGTCGCCGTCGCCATCGAACGCGAACGCGACGTCGTAGCCGCCACCTGAGACACGCTCGACGGCTCGGTCGAGGTGCGTCGAACCGCAACCCAGGTTGATGTTCATCCCGTCGGGCTGATCGGCGAGCACGTCGACAGTCGCCCCCAGCCGCCGGAAGATCTCCGGAGCCGCCTGGAAGGTGGCGCCGTTGGCGCAGTCGAGCAGCACGCGAAGGCCGCCCAGATCCAGGCCGGAGAAGCGCTCCTGGAGCTGCTTGAGGTAGTCCTCGAGGGCGCCGTCGAACGGCCGCACACGCCCGATGTGGGCCGGCGATGGCGGTGAGTTCTCGAGCTCGGCCTCGATCTCGTGCTCGGTGTCGTCGTGGAGCTTGAAGCCGTCGCCGGCGAACAGCTTGATGCCGTTGTCCTCGTAGGGGTTGTGCGACGCCGAGATCACGGCGGCCAGGTCGAGCCCGTGGCGGCGCACGAGCAGCGGCGCCGCCGGCGTCGGGAGGACCCCGGCGAGCCAGGCGTCGCCACCGGCAGCGGCCACCCCGGCGGCGATCGCCGACTCGAGCATCTCGCCCGACTCGCGGGTGTCGCGGATGATCAGGACCTGGGGGCGCTCGGACTCCGACCGCGTCACCGCGGCGCGGGCCAGCGCGAGGGCGAGATCGGCCGACAGAAAATGTCCCGCCCGGCCGCGGACACCGTCCGTGCCAAACAGCTGGCGTGCCATGGCAGTTACTAGCGCTTGGAGAACTGCGGCCGCTTGCGGGCCTTCTTGAGCCCGGCCTTCTTGCGCTCCTTGACGCGCGGATCGCGCGTCAGGAAGCCGCGGCGCTTGAGCTCGCCGCGCAGGTTGGGGTCGGCGACGATCAGTGCGCGGGAGATGCCGTGGCGGAGCGCGCCGGCCTGGGCGGACACGCCGCCGCCGTGCATCCGCGCGACCACGTCCATCCGCGACTCGTAGCCGACGGTCTCGAGCGGCTGGCGGATGATGCGTCGGAGCGTCTCGCGCGGGAAGAACTCGTCGAGCGTCTTGCCGTTGATCACATAGGTGCCGGTGCCGGGCTTGACGATCACCCGCGCCACCGCGGTCTTACGCTTGCCCGTGGCGGTGTAGCGCGCGCCGGCGGCAAGATCGATCGCGGCGTCGGCGATCGGCCGGCTGTCCTCTTCCTCCTCCTGCTCGCGCGCGGCCAGCGCCTCGGCGTCGGCCTCGGCGGCGGCCTGCGCCTCGGCATCGAGGAACTGCTCGCCCTCGGGAATGATGTCCGGAATCAGGTCGGCGCCCGGAATCTCCGGCTTCTCGCGGGGAGTGAGCTCGATCTCCTCGAGCTCCTCGTCCTCGAGCGGATTCTGCTCGACCTCGACCACCGCGTCGGGCTCCATCGCATCCGGATCGCCCACCACGGCCTCGGCCGCAATCGCCGGCTCCTCGGCAGCGGGCGCTTCGGCGACCGGCTCCTCAGCGGCTGGTTGTTCCGCGACGGGCTGTCCCGCGACGGGCTCTTCGGCCGCCGGCGGCTCGGCCTCCGCCGCGGGCTCCTGGGCTTCCGGCTCCTCCGGAACCCCCGGCTCCTGGTCGTCGGCCTGCTGCTCGTCCTCGGGGCGCTCGGTCACTGCTCGATCTCCATCGGTTGCGGCTTCTGTGCGGCGTGCGGATGCTCAGGACCCGCATAGACCTTCAGCTTCGTCAGCTGCTTACGCGCAAGGCGGTTGCGCGGCAGCATCCCCTTGACCGCGAGGCGGATGACCTCCTCGGGCCGGCGCTCGAGCATGTCGTTCAGCGTCCGGGACTTCAGCCCGCCGGGATATCCGGAGTGGCGGTAGTACCGCTTGTCGGAAAGCTTGTTGCCGGTCACCGCGATCTTCTTGGCGTTGACGACGATCACGAAGTCGCCCGTGTCGACGTGCGGCGTGTACGTTGGCTTGCGCTTACCGCGTAGAGCATCGGCGATCTGGGTCGCGAGCCGGCCGAGCGTTCGCCCGGAGGCGTCGACGATCAACCAGTTGCGCTCACGGTCAGCGGGGGTGGCTACGTAGGTCTTCATGGCATGCACAAGCCGCGCGACCATCGCGCGGCTTCGCCCATGATAGGCGATCGGACGCGACTCGGCCGGTCGTGACGGAGCGTACGCTGGAAGGGTGACCTTCTCGCTCAAGGCCAGGCGCGCCGCGATGCGCTGCGCCTACGTCGGACTTCGGGTGTACTGGTTCGTCGCCAGACCCAAGGTGGTGGGCGTCAAATGCGTACTGATGCACGGCGATCGCGTGCTGCTCGTGCGCCACACCTACGGTCGCCGCAGCTGGGACCTCCCCGGGGGCACGGTGAGACGCCGCGAGGTCCCGATCGACGCCGCCCGGCGGGAGATGCACGAGGAGCTCGGCCGGCGGATCGACGACTGGCAGGAGCTCGGCGTGCTGTACGTCACGAGCAACCATCACCGGGACAATCTGCACATGTTCGAGGCGCAGATCCCCGATCCACAACTCGACATCGACCTCACCGAGCTCGCCGAAGCCGACTGGTTTCCTCGCGACGATCTGCCTCCCGACACCAGCCAGTTCGTCGGCAAGATCCTGGCGCGGGCGGCGCTGGCTAAGGAATCCTGAGCGCCGCGACCCGCGTGGTCGTGGTCGTCTGCGTCCCGTGCGAGCTGGCGGTCAGGGTCAGCTTGAGCGACACGCGCTGATGCCGCCGGGTCGCGCTCCGCAGCGCCGTGACGACGCTGGCTGGGGGCTTGATCACGAGCACCGTCGGGCGGCCCGTGCCGACCGTCGCTTTGAGCGTGCCGAACGCGAGCGTGAACGCCCTGAATCTGCCCTTCCGGGCCGCCGCGGCCTTGCCGGTAATCGTGACGTTCGTCCGCGCGTCGCAGGTGACGAGCACGCCCAGCACTGCCGGACGGCCCTTGAGCCGCGACGAGAGCGCTTTCAGCTTGCAGCGCTGCGCGCGGACTCCGACGATCGTCTCGACTTCGCCGCCCGAGTGCGCGCCATCGCCGCCGTACGCCGCCTCGATCCGGGCCTGCGCCGGCGGAAGCTGGGTGGGCGTGAACTGGATCTCGCAGATCGCCAGCCCGGGCGTCTCAGTCGGGCCGAGCACGCACCCGGTGTCAGCGCTGAACGACGCCCCCGCGGTCGGCGAGCTGAACGCGACCGTGCCGGTAGGCGTGATCGGGCCGCCGGGCCCCGAGTCCGCGACCGTCGCGATGCACATCGTCGACGCCGTCACCGCGACCGGCGAGGGAGTGCACGTCACACTCAGGTTGCTCGCGCGGGTCGCGACCTGGATCAAACTGTCGGAGGTCTGCTCGGAGCCGTCCGAGTCGTCCACCGTCGCGACCGCGTTGTAGGTCCCGGCGTCCGCATAGGAATGGGTGCCGGCCACGCTGAACGAGCCGCCGGCTGCGGGAACGATCGTGCCGGCGGTCCGGGTTCCGTCCCCCCAGTCGATCGTGGCCGAGACGTAGGCGTTGGGATTGCTCTCCGTGAACGTGTCCAGGACGGGCGAGATCGCCAGGCCGGCGGTCGCGCTCACCTTCGGCCCGGGCTCGGCCAAGACGATGTCGTCGCCGGCGACAGAGGCTGTCGCCCCGGGCGTGACCGTGGCGCCGTTCCACTGGAAGATCCCGGTAGTGGGTCCGGCGAGGGTCACGACGACGCGTGTGACGACGGCATCGGGGAACACCACGCCCGCAAACGAAGTCGTGCCCGTAAGCGCGGCCAACGGCTGGGTCAGCAGCGGGATGCTGCCGTTGTAGTACTGGATCGTGGTGGTGCCCGCGGTCGCGACGTTCAGGAAGACGATCCCGAGTCCCCGCGTTTGCGCCGGTTCCGGCGTGGTCCCTTGAGCGCCGGGAGCAACGACATCGAACTCAGCGGTGTCGGAATTGAATGGCCCCCAAATGTTCGGCGCGCTAAATGGACTGAACTGCGTGCTCGACACGGATTGGAAGCCGTTGTTGGAGACGGCGATATTGGGCCCAAGATCGAGCCCCCATGGCTGCAACCGGCTGCGCGCGGGCGCGATCACGTGCCCCGACACAATCGTGGTCGAGCCCGGATCGCTCCCGTCGAGCGCGATCTGGTCCCAGGTCGCCTGACGGAATCCACCGCTCTGCTCGCCGGCGGTCGTGCCGTTGTCGGCACCACCCACAGCCGCGTCGAAGCTCGCCATGGCGCTCGCAGTCGCCGCCCCGGAGCCGGTGAAAGGCACCGAACCGCTGGTAGGAACCGACAGCGTCGCGCCGGCCGCGGGCGCGAGCACGCCAAAAGCGCAAGTCACGGCGACAAGCAAAAGCCCCCAACGAACTGCCCCGACCTTCAACAACGCCCGGTCAGATTACTCCCATTCGATCGTTCCCGGGGGCTTGCTCGTGATATCGAGCACGACGCGCCCGACCGGCCGGATCTCGCCGATCATCCGCGCGGCGATCTGCTCGAGCAGGTCGTAGGGGAGCCGAGCCCAGTCGGCGGTCATCGCGTCGTCGCTGGTCACGGCGCGGATCACGATCACGTTCCCGTACGTCCGCGCGTCCCCCTGCACGCCCACCGTCCGGATGTCGGGCAGCACGCAGAACGACTGCCACAGGTCGCGGTACAGCCCCGCCTTGCGGATCTCGTCCTGGAGGATCGCGTCCGCCTCGCGAAGGATCTCGAGCCGCTCGCGCGTCGCCTCGCCGCCGACGATCCTGATCGCAAGCCCGGGGCCCGGGAACGGCTGGCGCCAGACGAGCCGCTCGGGCAGTCCGAGCTCAGCGCCGACCGCGCGCACCTCGTCCTTGAACAGCGACCGCAGCGGCTCGACCAGTTCGAAGTCGAGATCGTCCGGGAGCCCGCCCACGTTGTGGTGAGACTTGATCGTCGCCGCGCCCGTGCTGCCCCCGGACTCGATCACGTCCGAGTACAGCGTGCCCTGGACGAGGAAATGGACGTCGTCGAGCTTGCGCGCCTCCTCTTCGAACACCCGGATGAACTCGGCGCCGATGATCTTCCGCTTCTGCTCGGGGTCGGTAACGGCGGCGAGGCGGCCGAGAAAGCGGTCGGATGCGTCGACCGCGACCAGCGGCACCTGGAAGTGATCGCGGAACGCCTGGATCACCTGGACGCCCTCGTTCTTGCGCATCAGCCCGTGGTCGACGAACACGCAGGTCAGCCGGTCGCCGATCGCGCGGTGGACGAGCAGCGCCGCGACGCTCGAGTCGACCCCGCCCGACAGCCCGCAGATCGCGCGGCCGTCGCCGACCTGGGCGCGGATCGCCTCGATCTGCTCTTCGATCACCGAGGCCGCGCTCCACGAGCGCTCACACCCGCAGGCCTCCTCGAGGAAGTTCGTCAGCACCTGCTGTCCGTAAGGCGTGTGGACGACCTCAGGATGGAACTGGATCGCGTAGATGCCGCGCTCGGTCGACTCGAACGCCGCCACCGGCGACGCGGTCGAGGAGGCGAGCGCGTTGAACCCGGGCGGCGGCGCGAACACCGTGTCACGATGGGACATCCAGCAGCTCTGCTGCGCCGGCGTGCCCGCCAGCAGCCGGCCGGGCTCGGTGACCGTCAGCTCAGAGCGCCCGAACTCCCCCACCTCGGCGCCCTCGACGCGGCCCCCGAGCTCCCGCGCGATCAGCTGCATCCCGTAACAGATGCCGAGCACCGGCACCCCGAGCTTGAGCAGCTCGCGCTGCAGCGGCGGGGCGCCCTGCTCGTACACGGACGCCGGGCCGCCCGACAGGATCACCCCCTTGGGCCGGCGCCGCGTCACCTCCTCGAGGCCCACGTGGTGCGGCAGGAGCTCCGAGAACACGCCGCACTCGCGCACCCGGCGCGCGATCAGCTGGGAGTACTGGCCTCCGTAATCGAGGACCACCACCTCTTCCTGGATGGGGGGCCGCTTCGCGGCGTCCGTGGGGCCGTGCGGGCCCGTCCTGTCGGCGGTCGCGCTCACGTCACCCTGCCTGGCGAGACGCGCGTTGTCCGGTGGGCGGTCGCTAGCCGCCGGGCATGGATGCCCGGCGTAACGGTCCCACGGACGCCGAGCGCAGCGAGGCCCGCGCTAGTCGACACTGACAGCGGCAGCCGTCGGCTTGGCGCCCATGCCTACGCCCTGCTCGCGCTGGAGGTGCTTGCCCTCCGTCTGCAGCGCCGGCGCCACCGCGAGCTCCGCGCGGTTGAACTCCGCGATGTCGCGGTAGCCGCACGTGGCCATCGAGGTGCGCAGCGCCCCCATCAGGTTGAAGGTCCCGTCGTTTTCGCGCGCTGGGCCCTTGATGATCTCTTCAAGCGTGCCGTTGGGCGTAGTCGCCACGCGCGCTCCGCGGGGAAGCGTCGGGTGGAACGTGGCCATGCCCCAGTTGTAGCCGCGCCCGGGCGCCTCGTAGGCGCGGGCCAGCGCGGACCCGAGCATGACCGCGTCGGCGCCACAGGCGATCGCCTTGGCGATATCACCGCCGTTGCGCATCCCGCCGTCGGCGATCACCTTGACCATGTCACCGGTCTCGAGCATGTGCTGCGAGCGAGCCGCAGCGACGTCCGCGATCGCGGTCGCCTGGGGAACGCCGATCCCGAGCACGCCGCGGGTGGTGCAGATCGCTCCCGGACCGACGCCCACGAGCACGCCGGCGGCCCCGGTCCGCATCAGGTGGAGGCCCGTGTGGTAGGACGCGCAGCCACCGACGATGACCGGCGTCGGCGCCAGCTCGCGGATGAACTCCTTGAGATTGAGCGGCGGCCGGCTCTCGTCGCGCGAGACGTGCTCAGCGGACACGACCGTCCCCTGGATCACGAGGATGTCGAGACCCGCCTCGAGCGCGACCTCGTAATAGGTGCGGACCTTTTGCGGCGTCAGCGACGCGGCCGCCACAACGCCGTGGTCCTTGATCTCGCGGATCCGCTGCGCGATCAGCTCCGGCTTGACCGGCTCGCGATAGATGTCCTGCATCTCTCTGGTCGCGATGTCCTTCGAGAACGTCGAGATCCGCTCGAGCTGGGCGTCGGCATCCTCGTAGCGGCAGAAGATCCCCTCGAGGTTCAGCACCGCCAGGCCACCCAGCTTGCCTATCAGCCCGGCGGTCTCGGGCGACACCACGCCGTCGAGCGCGGCGCCGAGCAGCGGGAGCTCAAACAGGTAAGGCCCGAGGTTCCAAGAGACGTCGACGTCGTCGGGGTCGCGCGTCCGCCGCGACGGAACGATCGCGATCTCGTCGAAGCCGTACGCCCGCCGGGCCTTCTTGCCGCGTCCGATCTCTACTTCCATTGCGGCATCGTATTAGCGGTGGCGGACGGGAACTCCACCGTGTGGGGCGGGCGGCGGGGCACGAGAAATTCGATGCTAGCAGTGCGTTATGGAGCGCTCGCCGGGCCGTTCGCCCCAAACTGCGCGGACTTCGTCAGCCGATCTCCGCGCCGATCTCGAGCCGCTCGAGCTCGACCTCCGGCAGAAGCCGGTCGACGGCCGAGGGATCGAGCAGACCGGCGCCGAAATGCTGGATCGATTCGGCGCCGCAGGCGACCCCGTAGCGCAGGCACTCGGTCGGCGAACGGCCCTGATACCGGGCGGCGATGTAGCCGGCGAGGAGCGCGTCGCCCGAACCGATCACCGAGCGCGCCTCCTGCTCTTCGATCCGGACCCGGTAGAGAGCGTGCGTGCCGCCCTCGAGCACGTGGGCATAGCACCCGTCCGAGACCGTCATGATCGCCTCCTCGGGCCCGAGGCGGGTCATCTCGATGACCGCGCGCGCCCGGTCGTCGAGATCGTTGAACTCGTGGCCCACCAGCTCCTCGGCCTCGAGCTCGTTCGGTGAGACCACGTCTGGCTCGGCGCGCACCGCGAGCCTCAGCGGCTCGCCCTCGGTGTCGACGATCGTGGTCACGCCGAGCTTCTTCAGGTCGCGGATCAGCCCCGCGTACACATCCGGCGCGACGCCTCGGGGCAGGCTGCCGGCGAACACGCACATGCTCGCGCCCTTGACCAGGTACAGGAGCTTGTCGCGGAACAGCTCGAGGTCGTGAGCGGACACCGCCGGTCCGCGCTCGTTGATCTCGGTGTGCATCCCCGTCGTCGGGTCGAGCACCGCGGTGTTCGTGCGGGACTCCTCGCGGATCCGCACGAACCCGTTGACGATCGCCTCGGCGTTGAGCGCGTCGACGATCTGGTTTCCGGTGGCGCCCCCGGCGAGGCCGGTGGCGATCACCGGCTGACCGAGACGCTTCAGCGCCCGGGCGATATTGACGCCCTTGCCTCCCGGCATCGTGGTCTGCTCGACCGACCGGTGGCGGCGTCCGACCCGGAAGTTCGGCACCTCCAGCGTCTTGTCGAGCGCGGCGTTGAGGGTGACGGTGATGATCATCGCGGCTTCGTGGACCTGGGCCTGCCGCCCCTCGTTCCCCGCGTCCATTCGCGCCAAAACATTGTCAGCCCGATCGCTGCACCCGCTGCCAACAGAAGTCCGAACAGCGTAACCGATACCACCATCAGGCTCGCGATCGATTTGGGCTTCTTGATCTGTGGCAGTGCCGCGTTCAGCAGGAGCGGAATCCGCGCCACGACGCGGTTCCCGGCGACGACCGCCACCGAGCCGACTTGCGCGTGTGCCGGAAGCGGACCGACGAGCTGCGCCGGCGCAGTCACGCGAAGCCTGACCTTCTCCGCCTTCGGGAACACGTGTGTGTAGGTCGATGCCGCGATCAGCCTCACCTGCGCCCCGGGCTTTCCGCCCGTGATCGCCGGCCTGGCCAGCACGGCGCCGGCATGGACCGGCGTGCGCATGCCGAAGTTCGCAAAGCCCCACTCGAGCAGGGCCAGCGCGTTCGAGTCCCGGGCGGCCTCGCTTGAGGTGCCGAGCACCGCGTCGATCAGCGTCATCCCTCCCTGGGTGCCGGAGGCCACCAGCACGTAGCCCGCGTCGAGCGTGTGCCCGGTCTTGACGCCGTTAATCCACGAGTAGTGCGCGACCAGGTCATTGAGGTTGACCACGTCGCGGACGTGGTTGCCGGTCCGCAGCACCGCGCGCGTCTGCGCCACTGTGTGCTTGAAGAACCGCTCGTGCTGCAGCAGGTAGCTCGCGAGATCGACCAGGTCGGTGGCGCTCGAGTAGTTGCCGGACGTGTCGAGGCCGCTCGGCGTCGTGTAATGCGTATGCGTTAGTCCGAGCCGGCGCGCCTCCGCGTTCATCATCCCGATGAAGCGGCCGACAGACCCGTGGCCGACGTTGTACGCGAGGTCCACCGCGGCGTCGTCGGCGCTCGGGAGGAGCATCGCGGTCAACAGGTCGCGCACGCTCATCCGCTCGCCCGGCTCGAGGTCGATCTGCGAGTCCTCGGACGCCGGGACGTAGTCGGGGTCGACGAACACCCGGCTCAGCGGCGTGTGCTGCTCGAGCGTGACGAGCGCGGTCATCAGCTTCGTGGTGCTGGCGATCGCGAGCTGCGAATTCGAGTTCACTGCGTACAGCTGGTCTCCGCTGCTCTCCTCGATGAGGGCGGCGGCGCGCACCCCGAGCCGTGGGGGAGGCGGCCCGGCTCCGCTGGCAGATGCCGGCCCCGCGCCCGCAAGCCCAACGACAAGTGCAGCCGCCACCGCGGCCAACCACCGGGTCATGACGACCTCACTGCCGCAGCCGGAGCCGCTGCGAGGGCTGGAGGCGGTTCGGGTTTACGTGCGGGTTCAGGGACTCGATCGTGGTGATCGGCACGCCGGTCTTGGCCGCTATGCCCGACAGTGAGTCCCCCGGCTTGACCACGTAGAACGTCGCCTTCGACGCCGAGCCCGGATGACCATGGTGGACGACGGTGCTCGTCGTCTGCACGGTGGTCGTGGTTGTCGAGGAGTGCCTGCTGATGATGGCGTGGTGGACGATCAGGTAGGTAGCGGTGACTGCCGCGGCCAGCGCGAGCGGCACGATGTAACGTGCCGGGTTCCTCCACCCCACCATCGCACCGGCGATCATACCTGCGCTTTCGGCACGAACCACTCTCCGGTGTGAAGGCACTCATCGAGGGCGAAGGCTGCTCAGGCCGCGAGGCGCCACGCAAGCTGGCGCAGCCGGGCGGCCTCGCTCGCAGCGGCGGCAGCCGGCTCGCCGCCGGCGCGCTCGTATGCCGCCACGATCCCGCGAGAGGCCGAGATCAGCCCGCCCGCAGGACCGCACGCGAAGGCCGGCGTGAGCTCCTCGACGTTTCCACCCTGGGCACCAACCCCGGGCAGCAGGAACGGGGCGTGCGGCATGCGTTCGCGGAGCGCGGCGAGCCGCTCCGGCGCGGTGGCGCCGACGACCGCGCCGACGTCGGACATGCCGCTGTGGCCGACGCCGGAAGCGCCGATGTCCGCGACGAGGTCGGCGAGGTGCTCGCTGACGGCGGACCCGTCGGCGAGCGGGCGCTCCTGGATATCGGCGGCGCCCGCGTTCGACGTGCGCACGAGCGCGAACAAACCGCGACCGTGGGCGCGGGCGGTCCTGACGAACGGCTCGAGGGAGTCTCGGCCCAGCAGCGGGTTGACCGTTATCGCGTCCGCGCCGAGGCCGGGGATCGGGCCATAAGGGCTCGGGGTCTCACCGAGAAAAGCTTGCGCGTACGCGGTGGCGGTCACGTCGACATCGCCGCGCTTGGCGTCGGCGATGACCAGCAGGCCGCGGGCTTGCGCGAGCGCCACCGTCTCGGCCAGGACGCTCCATCCGGCGGCCCCGAGGCGCTCGAAGCAGGCGACCTGCGGCTTCACCGCGACGCACTCGTCCGCCGTCGCCTCGATCACGAGCGCGCAGTGCGCGGCGACCGCCATCGCCGCGCGGGACGCCGGGTCGCGGGATGCCGTGCGCGAGTCCGCCCGGCGGACCGCGTCCGGCCACAGCCGCGCCGGGTCGGGATCGAGACCCAGCACGATTTGCGACCGGCGCGAGGCGACCCGTTCCGCCAGCCGATCGCCGAAGCTTGTCTGGCTCTCGTGCCTTGAGTTGGACGCTGTGGCTGCGCCGTCGGTGGACGCGAAGGTCACGGCGCCCTGCGCACGTCTCGTAGGGTCGCGACGGTCACGAGGTCCAGCGTACGACGTCGATGGACGCCACGGTCACGGCATCCCGCTCGCGACCGCAGCATCCAGCGTCCGGCACGGTGCTACTTGACGGCCTTCTTCAGGCCCGCCCCGGCCGTGAACCTCGGGACGCGCGAAGCCGCAATCTGAATCTTCTCTCCGGTCGCCGGATTCCGTCCCTCCCTAGCGCTCCGCTGCGAGACGCTGAACTTGCCAAACCCCGAGAAGGACACGTCGCTTCCGCGTTTGAGGGCGTCTTCGACCGTGTCCAGGAACGCGTCGACCGCCTCGGCGGCATCCTTCTTGCTGAGTCCGGCACGATCAGCTACCTGGTCCACAAATTCTTGTTTGGTCACTTGCTCCCTCCTTCGAGGTGGTAGGAATTCCCGACGTTAACACGGGCGGCGGACGCCGGTCCCGTACCTTGGCCGGGGAATGAGGCCATTCTCCCCGGTGTAGATGAGGCCGAACACGATCACACCGCCGGATTTCCGGAATTTGCGTAATTCGACAACGACTACCGACCGCCTCGAGAGCCCGCCCGAAACGGCGGAGCGGAACGTCGGCGACGACGGCAACAATGACGCCGTGGACCTGGGTCAGAATACGGCCGTGGACCTCGGTCGGATCGCCTGGCTGGGCACGGTGTTGGTGTGCCTCGTCGTGGTCCTGATCCTCGTGCTCCAGGGCTATTACGGGTATGCCGCGGTCACGTTCGCGGTGGCGCTCGCGGCCGGAATCAACCTGCTCTAGACGATATTCCGGATCCGGGTGTGGCCGGTCGGGCGACGCGCCATTTTGGTGCACGCGCGGTGGCGCTGCGGTGAGCGGGGCGAGTCGCACGGTTCGCCCGCGCCCGCGCCCGCGCCGGCGGCGGCGGCGGCGGTGCGCTGCCGGCGCGTTGCCGGCGCGTTGCCGGCGCCGGCGGGTTCGGCGCTGCCAACCCCCGCAGGGAGTGAGAGCCCACAAGGGGTTGGCTCAAAGCCCGATTTGCCTGCTGAAGAGCACCCTCAGAGCCTAAGTCCCCACGATCGGGGGTATTTGGGGCGTTATGTACCCCTGGCGAAGGCTGGTCGAGAAACGTTGCCTATGAGGGTGTTGCATAGACCTCAGGGCGTCGTGATGGCGCCACGGCCGACGCTCCGGCCGCCAGATGAGGGCGGCAGGCGATGGCGCGTGATGGCGGATAACCACAAGCTCGCGGTGCCGGCGGAGGCGAGATGGCCGTTTCGGGTGGCGGGATAACGGGATCTCGACGCGGGGCAGACGTCGAGATCCCGATTCGCGGTCATGGTGGCGGGAATTCGGGATCTCGACCCGGCGGGGGCGTCGAGATCGCAGTTAGCCGCCACACCGGGCGTCCACGAACACCTCGGCGTCCTCCGACCGGCCGACCGACCCCGCCACCACCTAGGTAGTGGGCCCGCTGGCCGCCCCTGCCGGCGGCACCGTGCTCCCGAGCTCCTCGCCCGGCCGGACGCGATCTTCGGGCTCGAGATGGATCAGCACGTCCGCGCCGGCGAGGCGCTCGCCGATCACGTCCTGGAGCTCGTGGGCGGTCCGGTGGGCGTTCTCGAGCGAGGTGCCGCGACGGAACTGGACGTGCAGGTCGACGTACCGGCGCGAGCCCGCGCGCCGGGTGCGGAGCTCGTGGTAGCCGACCACGCCGGCCGGTCCGAACTCCTCGATGGCGCCCCGAATCGCCAACACCTCCTCGGGCGGCAGCGCCTCGTCGACCAGCACCCGGAACGAGCGCCCCACCAGCCGCACGCCGGTGACGACGATCGTCGAGGCGACCGCCAGCGCCACCACGGGATCGAGCCAGTAGGCGCCGGTGATCTTCACGAGCGTTAGCCCGATCAGCACCGCCAGCGACGTCAGCGCGTCGGTGCGCAGATGGGCGGCGTCGCCCTCGAGGGCCGGCGAGTCGGTCTTGCGCGCGTTGCGGGCGATCACTCCCGAGACGATCAGGTTCACGACCATCGAGAACGCCACGACCGCGATGCCGACTCCGAGCGACTGGAGCTGTTCCTGGTTGGCGAGATGGCGGATCGCCTGGAACGCGATCGCCGCTGAGCCGACCAGGATCAGGATGCCCTCGATCGCCGCCGCCAGGTTCTCGACCTTCTCGTGTCCATAGCGGTGACCCTCGTCGGCGGGCTCCTCCGCCTTGCGGACCGAGAAGAACGCCACGACCGAGGCGATCAGGTCGATGCTCGAGTGGACCGCTTCGGTCAGGATCGCGACCGAGCCGGTGATCGAGCCCGCGATCACCTTGAGCAAGATCAGGACGGAGTTCGAGGCGACCGACAGTGCAGCCGTGCGCGTCTTGACCTGGGACTCGACGCCGCTGGGGCTCAGGGACGAAGCCATCTCGTGAGCGCGCGGACGGCGTGGCCGCGATGGCTGATCGCGTCCTTGTCGGCGTCAGTGAGCTCAGCCATGGTTCGATTGTCCCCCGTTGCGTCGGGGACGAACACGGGGTCGTAGCCGAATCCGTTTGATCCCGCCCGGATGCGGGCGAGCCGCCCGCGGCAATCGCCGAAGAACACGCGCTCCTCGCCGGTCTCCGGATTGACGTAGGCGAGCGCGCACACGTATCGCAACCGGCTGTCCGCCGGCGCCTCGAGCACGAGCTTCTCGAGGTTCTGCTCGTCGGTCGCATCTGGTCCGGCGAAGCGCGCCGAGCGCACGCCCGGGGCCCCGCCGAGCGCCGCGGCCTCGACGCCCGAATCGTCGGCGATCGACGGCCGGCCGGTTTCCGCGGCTGCTGTCTGCGCCTTGACCAGCGCGTTGTCGGCAAACGTCAACCCATCCTCGGGCGGCAGCGCGACGTCGTCCGGGAGCGGCTCGACTCCGATCCCGGCGGGTTCCAGCAGCCGTTTCATCTCGATGATCTTGTGCGCGTTGCGCGTGGCGAGCACGACCGTGCGGCCGGACGATGAGGGCTCGGACATCGTCTCAGCCCGCGGCGGCGGCCACTGCTGCGTCTTGCAGCGCTCGAAGCTCGACGATCCCCTTGGCCGCGAGCGCGAGCAGCTCGTCCAGGTGGGCCCGCGACAGCGGCGTGCGCTCAGCCGTCGCCTGCACCTCGACTAACCCTCCGTCGCCGGTCATCACGACGTTGGCGTCGACCTCGGCGGAGGAGTCCTCGCGGTAGTCGAGATCCAGCAGCGGCACACCGTCAACGATCCCGCATGACACGGCGGCGACGGTGCCGGTCAACGGCAGACGGCCCAAGGCGCCTTCGTCGATCAACCGCCGGCAGGCGAGCTGCAGCGCGACGAGCCCGCCCGTGATCGACGCGCAGCGAGTGCCGCCGTCGGCCTGGAGCACGTCGCAATCGATGTAGACGGTCCGCTCCCCGAGCGCGTCGAAATCGACGACGCCGCGTAGCGAGCGACCGATCAGCCGCTGGATCTCGATCGAGCGGCCGTCCGCCTTGCCGCGGGTAATGTCGCGTTGCTTGCGGTCGCCGGTCGAGGCTGGGAGCATCCCGTACTCGGCGGTCACCCAGCCGCGACCCGAGCCGGCGAGCCAGCGCGGCACGCTCGCCTGCACCGAGGCGGTGCAGATCACGCGCGTCTCCCCCATCGAGATCAGCGCCGAGCCCGTCGCGGTGCGGACGAACCCCGGCTCGATCGCCATCGGCCGGAGCGCGTCGGGAGCACGGCCGTAGCTGCGCTCAGGCGAACCGCTCACGCGGCCTCCCGGGCCCGGAGGTCGACGTGGACCACGTCGCCGAGCGGCATCTGGAGAAAGCGCGTTCCGAGGGTGCGGAACGACTCGACATCGGCCGTGCACTCGAACCGGTAGCTGCCCTCGCCGCTCTGTGGGTTCAGCAGATCGCGGGACGCGAGGGCGCGCTCGACGCTGCGAGCGACTCCCATCCCGGCGGACACGAGTGTCACGCCGCGACCGAGCATGCGCTGCAGGATCGGCGCGCAAAGCGGGTAGTGCGTGGAGCCGAGGATCACGGTGTCAACCTGGGCGTCGCGGAGCGGGACACAGTATCCGCGCACGGTCTCGACGACCGCCTCGTCGAACGGGAACCCGCCCTGGATGATCGGCGCGAGGTCCGGGCAGGGCACGCTCTCCAGGTGCACGTGCGGGTCGGCTGCCTCAACCGCCCGTTCGTAGGCGCCGCTGGCGACGGTGGCCGGCGTGGCGAGCAGACCGATCCGCCCGGTGTGACTGGCGACGACCGCCACCTGCGCGGCCGGACGCAGGACGCCGATCACGTCGACGTCGCGAGCGCTCGCCCGCACGTGCCGCTCGACGGCATCGAGCGCCGCCGCGCTCGCCGAGTTGCACGCGATCACCAGCAGCTTCGCGCCGGCGCCCAGGAGGTGCTCGGCGATCTCAACCGAGAACGCCTCGAGCTCGGCCTGCGTGCGGTCGCCGTACGGGAACCGTGCGGTGTCGCCCAGATACAGGTAGTCCTCGCCGGGCAGCGACACGAGCAGTTCGTGCAAGACGGTGAGCCCGCCGACGCCGGAGTCGAACACCCCGATCGGCTGGTGGGATTCGGGAGCCATCGCGCGGCATGGTGTCAAAGCCGCCCGTCGGCGGCCGCTAGGCTCGCCCCGCCATGCGCGCGCTCATCGTCACGAACATGTACCCGACCGCGGCTCGGCCGGCGCTCGGGAGCTTCGTCCGGGACCAGGTCGGCGCGCTGCGTCGGATCGACGGTGTCGAGATCGAGGTGTTCTCGTTCGAGCCAGGCGGCGGCAGGACCTACGCGCGGGCAGCCTCCGAGCTGTACCGGCGCCACCGCCGAGACCGGTTCGACGTCGTCCACGCCCACTACGGGCTGACCGCGTGGCCGGCGTTCGCGGCGCGCGGCAAGGTGAGGGCCGTGACGCTCCATGGCACCGACCTCGTCCACCCGCGTGCCCGCCCGGTCACCCTCGCGGCGCTCCCGTTCCTCGATCTGGTCGCCACGGTGTCGGACCCGCTCGCGAGCAAGATCCCGCGCTGGGCGGTTCGTGGCCATCGCGCCGTGCTCCCCGCCGGCGTCGACGTAAGCCGATTCCACCCGATCCCGAGGCTCGAGGCACGCGCCAGGCTCGGGCTCGACCCCGAAAAGCCGTGCCTGCTGTTCCCCGCGGACCCGGCCCGGCCCGAGAAGCGATACGACCGAGCCCAAGCCGTCGCCGGCGACGTCCCTCTCCTCACGCTCGGGCAGGTCGACCCCGCCGAGGTGCCGGTGTACGTGAACGCCGCCAACGCCGTGCTCGTCCCGTCCGAGCGCGAGGGGTTCGGACTTGCGGTTCTCGAGGCGCTCGCGAGCGACGTCCCGGTTCTGGCGACGCCCGTGGGGATCCACCCCACCGCGCTCGATGGCATCGAAGGCACGTACTGCGGACCGTTCGACGCTGCCACGTGGCGCGCCGAGCTCGAGCCGCACCTCGCGACGAGCGATCCGCGTATCGACGGACGCCAACGAGCCGAGCGCTTCTCGACCGACCGGATGGCGGCGCAGGTCGTCGCCACGTGGCGCTCGCTCCTCTAGACGATCAGCTTCGAGCGCGTCCGCGACACCGCGAGCCACCAGGCGAGCACGGCAAACGCACACAGCGCGCCCAGATGGACGACGTCCGCGGCCGGATCGAGACCGAACGCGCAGTGCCGGACCAGTTCCACGCAGTGGTACAGCGGGTTCAGCTGGGCCAGCGACTGCAGCCATTGCGGCATGCGGTTCAGCGGGAAGAACGTGCCCGCGACCAGGAACAGCGGCGTGATCACGCCGCTGATCACGTAGCTGAAGCCGTCGTACGTGCTCACCATCGCCGCGAACCACATCCCGAGCGCGGCGAACCCGATGCCGGTGACAACGCCGATCAGCGGGACGAGCACCATCGCGGGCTCGGGCTCGAGCCCGAACGCGAACGCGACCAGCAGCGGCGCCACGCCGTACAGCCCCGCACGCACACCGAGGAACAGCGACTCGCCCGTGACGATCTCGTCGACGTCGACCGGCGCGGCGAGCATCGCGTCGTACACGCGCTGGTAGCGGCGCTTGTACAGCGCGTCGAACATCGACGAGAACACTGCGCTGAACAGGACCGCGGTCGCGACCGCTCCGGTCCCGACGAACTGGATGTAGGGGATGCCGTCGATGCTCGAGACGAGCTTGCCGAAGCCGAACCCGAACGCCAGCAGCGTGATCACGGGCTCGACGATCGCCGCGAACGTGCGCGTGCGCCAGTAATAGCGGAACACCGTCCACTCGCGGACCCACACGGCGGCGAGAGCCGGTACCTCGATGCGACCGGGACGTACGGTGCTCATTCGACGTAGTCCCCCGTGAGCCGCACGAACACGTCCTCGAGCGTGGCGCTCCGGCGCGTTCCCGCCGGCACCCGCCCGTCGAACGAGTCGGCGTGCAGGTAGGTAATCGCCGGACCGGACCGCCGCGTCGGCAACCCGTTGACGCGGGCACACTCGCGGAGCCGCGAGAGCTCGGCCACGGATCCGTGCACGTCGACCACCTCGCGGCCGGCGTGGGCGAGGATCAGCTCGGCCGGCGTTCCCTCAGCGACGACGCGGCCGGCGGACATGATCGCGACCCGGTCGGCGAGACGCTCGGCCTCCTCGATGTAGTGAGTCGACATCAGTATGGTCGCGCCCTCGTCGCGCAGCCCGACGATCAGCGACCACAGCTCCTGGCGGATCTGCGGGTCGAGGCCGACGGTCGGCTCGTCGAGCAGGACGACCTCGGGCTGGTGGATAAGCGCCCGCGCGATCAGCAGCCGGCGCTGCATCCCGCCGGACAACGTGACCGCCCGGTCGCCCGAGCGCTGCTCGAGCCCGGCCACCGCGAGCGCCCGATCGACCGCGGCCGCCCGCTCTCCGGCACCCACCCGGTAGAGGCGAGCGAACACCTCGAGCACGTCGCGCACGCCCAGATCCACGTCGAGGTTGCTGTCCTGCGGGCACACTCCCATCCGCGCCCGCGCGAGCTTCGACTCGGCCGGGAGCCGGTGGCCGAGCACCTCGACCGAGCCCTCGTCGGCGAGCGCCTGGCCGGTGAGGATCCGCATCGTCGTCGACTTGCCGGCGCCGTTCGGCCCGAGCAGGCCGTAGCAGAGCCCGGCCGGCACGCGAAGCTCGAGGCCGTCGACCGCGTGCACGTCGCCGAACCGCTTGACCACGCCGTGCATCGACAACGCCGGGCCGCCCGGCAAGGCCGAGGTGTCAGCGGGACCGGCGAATTGATTACTACGAACCTGCAAAAGGACCTCCACGTAACGACGAGAGCGGCGAAGCCGTCGCAGATACGCGACGGAACGAAACAGCGCAGCTTCAGAACGCGAGATCCATTCAGTCGAACTGTACCGGGTCCGTCGAGGCGCTCACCCGAGCGCCGGCCACCATTGCGCGACGCGCTGGCGCGCCTGCCCGACGAGTGGCGAACCGTCGCCCGGATCGCCCACGTCTCGCGCCGGCAACGGCTCGTTCAGAGCCGCGAGCGTCGCCGCCACCGACCTCGCGAGCGCGCCGAGCGCGTAGCCGCCCTCGAGAACGCAGCCCACCGCGATCCCGAGCGCCTCGGACACCGACCGGAGCGACCGCGTCATCGCGGCGAAGCCATCCTCGGTCAGCTCGCACGACCCGAGCGGATCCTCTCGGTGAGCGTCGTAGCCGGCGGAGACCAGCATCAGCTGCGGAGCGAACGACCGCGCGAGCGGGACCGCGACCTGGTCGACCAGCGAGCAGAACAGCCGATCGTCCGCTCCCGAGGGCACCGGCAGGTTGACGGTGAAGCCGCGACCGTCCCCGGACCCGACATCGGAGGCCGGTCCGGTGCCCGGATACAGCGGTGATTGGTGGATCGAGACGAACAGGACCCGATCGGTGGCGTGGAAGATGTCGTTGGTCCCGTTGCCGTGGTGCACGTCCCAATCGACGATCATCACGCGCTCAAGCCCGCGGGTGTCAAGCGCGTACTGGGCGGCGACGGCGATGTTGTTGAACAGGCAGAACCCCATCGCGCGCGCCGGCAACGCGTGGTGACCCGGCGGACGGTGTGCGCTGAACGCACATGGGGCGGCACCGTCGAGCAGCAGATCGACCATCCGGACCGCGCCGCCGGCGGCATGCAGCGCAGCCTCGAACGAGTGCGGGCTGACCACGGTATCGGCATCGAGATTGCCGCCGCCGGCCGCGCACGCCCGCTCGATCGACGTGACATACGCCTCCGGATGAACGGCCTGGAGCACGGCTCGGTCGACTGCCGGGGACGTGACGCGTTCGAAGCCGAGCCAGTCGCGCGCCGCCAGCTCGCGTTCGATCGCCGCGATCCGCGCGGGCTGCTCGGGATGCGGGCCCGTCTCGTGCTGCAACGACGACGGATGCTCGAGCCATACAGGCGCTGACGGCATCGGGGTACGGTATCGGTCCACGTGGAGCTTCTTGCCACTCAGGTCACCGTGGTCGGCGCCGGCGCCGCCGGGTTGTACACGTCGGTGTGTGCGGCTCGCGATGGCGCGCGCGTGACGCTCGTTTCGGCCACGCCGCTGGCCGAGTCGTCGAGCTGGTGGGCGCAGGGTGGATTAGCGGCCGCGGTGTCCGCGGATGACAGCCCCGAGCTTCACCTCCGCGACACCGTCGTCGCCGGGCGCCAGGCCGTGCGGGAGTCGGCGGCGCGCTTGCTGTGCGAGGAGGCGCCCGCCGCGGTGGCGGATCTCGACCGGCTCGGCGTCCGCTTCGACGCGGATCGGAACGGCCGGCTCGCTCTCGGCCTCGAAGGGGGCCACTCGCGGCGCCGGATCGTGCACGCCGGCGGGGCGGCGACCGGGCGGCGACTCGTACGCCAGCTGAGCGCGATCGTCGCCGAGGATCCCGGCATCGACGTGCTCGAGGGCCGCCGGGTGGTCGAGCTGATCGAAGCGGACGGCCGGTGCGGCGGGGTTCGGCTCGATGACGGCCGCGTGATCGCGAGCGGCGCGGTCGTGCTCGCGACCGGCGGGGCGGCGGCGCTGTGGTCGCGCACGACCAACCCACCGGTCGCAGTCGGCGCCGGCCTGCTGCTGGCATTCGCCGCGGGCGCGACGCTCGCCGATCTCGAGCTCGTTCAGTTTCACCCGACGGCGGTCGTCGCCGGTAACGGCGCGGACGGCTTCCTGGTGACCGAGGCGATCCGGGGCGAAGGGGCCAGGCTGCTCGACGCGGCCGGCGAGCGGTTTGTCGACGAGCTTGCGCCGCGCGACGAGGTCGCCCGCGCGGTGCAGCGGCAGATGGCGCTGACGGGGGCGCCGTCGGTCGATCTCGATATGCGCGACGTCGACCCGGCGCTGTTCCCGAACGTCGTCACCGCGCTACGCCAGGCCGGGATCGACCCCGAGCGCGAGCTGATCCCGGTCGCGCCCGCTGCGCACTACATGATGGGGGGAATCGCGACCGACCTTCACGGCCGCGCCTCCCTCGCGGGGCTTCACGCCGTCGGCGAGTGCTCGTGCACGGGCCTGCACGGCGCCAACCGGCTGGCCTCGAACTCGTTGAGTGAATGCTTCGTGTTCGGGGCACGGGCGGCGCGCTCGGCCGTCGCCCAGCCCGATCCCGATCCGGCCGCCGTCGCGGAGCGGAGTGCCGAGCGTCCCGCCGGAACTGAGTCCGAACCCATCGCCCCCGCCAGCCGGGAGGCGCTCTGGCGCCACGCGGGTCTCGAGCGCGACGGACCGGGTCTGCGGGAGCTGACCGGCGATCCGCATCCACTCGTCCGCTTGATCGCCGGCTGTGCGCTCGCCCGGACCGAGAGCCGCGGCGCCCACCAGCGGCTCGACTTCCCTGATCGGGATCCGCGCTTCGACGGCATCCACGTGACGATCGGCGCGGACGGCGATCCGGTGCTTCAAGACTGGAAGTGATCGTCGACCGTTCCGGGTTAACGTCAGCTTAATACTTTACACCGCTGTAACTTCACAAATCGCGGGTAGCACCGCTCTGCGCTAACCAAGACCGCCCTGGCGGGGGCACGGATCTAGGAGTGGGTGTTTCTGCATGTATCGGTTCAGCCGAGCCATCTACCGTGAGCTTGCCGACGAGGTCATCGAGGACCCATACGGCGGGCTGTATGTGAACCACGAGCGCGTTCTGAAAGCGTGCGAGGGAGCCGTCGAGCGCCTGGCGACCGACCGGCACTACTTCGCGCACCCGTCAAGGACGTTGTTCAACGACATCCGGGTGTACTTCCCGATGACATCGCAGCTGCGGGTGCTCCGCGTGACCCAGCACTACCTGGCGCTGGCGGACCAGTTTCTCCGCCGACTGCCGCAGAACGGATTCGACGCCTACGGGAACCCGCTGCAGTGCCGGGCGAGCACGCGCAAGGGCACGCCCTGTCAACGGATGCCGTTGCCGCATAACGGCTACTGCCCGTCGCATCAGCACCTCGCCGAGACCGAGGAGCTCGAGGCGCCGCTGGCCGCCTAGGCGCCCGACCGCGGCCGCGGGAGGGTCGCGGTGGCGCATCTGAGGCGGTCTTGCCGGCCGCGCGCCGCACGGTCCATGCCCTCGGGCCCGTGCGCGCCGGCCGCGCATCCGCGGGTCGCGCGCGCACGCCTCGAAAGTAACGTTCGCCCGATGCTGATCGGCGTCGACGTGGGCGGGACCTTCACCGACGCCGTGATCGCCCTCGACGGTCGCGTGATCACCGCAAAGGCGCCGAGTACGCCCGCCGACCAATCCGAGGGTGTCCTCGCCGCGATCGAGGCGGCGCTGGCCAAGGCCGGCGCCGACGCGGACCTGGTCGACGAGTTCTCCCACGGGATGACGGTCGCCACCAACGCGCTGCTCGAGGGCCGCGGCGCCCGGACGGCATTCGTCGCCACCGAGGGGTTCACGGACGTGATCGCGCTCGGGCGCCAGGATCGGCCACAGCTCTACCGCCTGTGCGCGGCACGACCGGCGCCCCTCGCGCCCGACGATCTGCGCTTCGGCGCTCCCGAGCGAATGACGCCTGATGGTCCCATTGTCGCGCTCACCGCCGAGGAGGCGAACAAGCTTGCCGCGCGGATCGCCGAAGCGGAGCCCCAGGCCGTCGCGGTGGCGCTGCTCCACTCATACCGGCACCCCGAGCACGAACAGGCGATCGGTGACGCGCTCGCGCAGGCGCTCCCCGACGCCCACATCTCGCTCTCGCACGAGGTCGTCGGCACGTTCCGGGAGTTCGAGCGGGCCGCGACTACCGAGATCGACGCCGCCCTCTCGCCGCTGCTCGGCAGCTATCTGCGCCGGCTCGTGGAGCGCGCGGGCCAGGCCGGCCTCCCGGAGCCCACGATCATGCAGTCGAACGGCGGCCTGATCGACGTCGAGGCCGCCGCCGGCCACGCCTCGTGGACGGTTCTGTCCGGGCCCGCAGGAGGCGCCGCCGGCGCCGCTTTCGTGGCGCGACAGGCCGGCGCCGAGGATGCGCTGTGCCTGGACATGGGCGGAACGTCATGCGATGTGTGTGTGGTCGACGGCGGCACCGTGCAGGAGCGGAGCGGCGGCGAGGTCGCGGGCCGCCCGCTGGCGCTGCCAATGCTCGCGGTCCACACGGTCGGCGCCGGCGGAGGCTCGATCGCATGGCGGGACGGCGGCGGCGCGCTCCGCGTCGGGCCGCGCTCGGCGGGCGCCGATCCGGGTCCGGCCTGCTACGGCCGGGGGGGCACCGAGCCGACGGTCACCGACGCGAACCTCGTGCTCGGCTACCTGCCCTCGGGCGCGCCGCTCGGCGGCGGCGTGACGCTCGACCGCGACGCCGCGGAAACGGCCGTCGGTGAGCTCGCGGAAGGGCTCGGCCTGGAGGTGCGGGAGTGCGCCGAGGGGATCCGCCGCGTCGCCGGCGCCGAGATGGTGCGCGCGCTTCGGGTGGTCACGGTCCAGCGGGGAATCGATCCGCGACGGTACGCGTTGATGGCGTTCGGCGGCGCTGGCGGCCTGCACGCCGCGCAGATCGCGGACGAGCTCGGCATCGACACGATCCTGTGCCCGCGGGCGTCGGGGGTGCTCGCGGCGCTCGGGCTGGTCGTCTCCCCGCGCCGGCGCGACGTGCAGCGGAGCGTCCTCCTCAGCGGCGACGAGCTCACCGCCGAGAAGATCGCGACCGAGGTACAGCAGCTCGGCGAGCGTGCGCGCAACGCGATGCACGAGCCCGACGCCGAGCTGCAGGTGGTCTACGAGCTCCGCTACCGGGGTCAGTCGTTCGAGCTTCCGATTGCCGGCTCCGCAACGGCACAGCCGGACGAGCTCCGCGCCGCGTTCGAATCCGAGCACGAGGAGCGCTACGGCTACCGCGACGAGCAGCAGCAGCTGGAGCTCGTCACGATCCGGGTGACCGCCACCACCGCCGGCATCGACGTCGCGCTCGCCGGCGGGGACGACCACGAACCCGCGGTGGAACGCTCCAGCCGCGAGGCCACGCTCGATGGCGACCGGATCGAGCTCGCGGTGCTGCGCGGGATCCCGTCCCCGGACACCAAGGTCGAAGGCCCGGCGGTGATCGAGCTTCCCGAGTCGACGCTCCTGATACCCCCGGGCTGGGCGAGCGACGTCGACGCCGCCGGCACGATCAGGGCGACACGGACCTCGTGAGCGGCTCCGAACTCGATCCCGTCGAGCTCCAGGTGCTGACCGGTGCGCTCCGAGCCGTGTGCGAGGAGATGGGCGCGGTGCTGATTCGCTCCGCTCACTCGGCGAACATCAAGGAGCGCCGCGACGCTTCCACCGCGCTGTTCGACCCGCGCGGCGAGATGGTGATGCAGGCCGAGCACATCCCGGTCCACCTGGGCGCGATGCCGGCGGCGGTCGCCGCGGTCCTCGACGAGCAGCACGCGCCGGAGCGCAGCTGGATCCTCAACGACCCGTTTCGCGGCGGGACGCACCTTCCGGACATCACCGTGATCACGCCGGTGTTCGCCGGCGAGGAGCTGATTGCGTTCGCGGCCAGCCGCGCGCATCATGCGGACGTCGGCGGCCCGACGCCCGGCTCGATGCCTGCCGACAGCACCAAGCTCCAGGACGAAGGGGTCGTGATCCCGCCCCGGGTACTCGACGAGGACGCGATCTCGGAGCTCAGCGCGCGGATGCGCCGGCCCGATCAGCGCCGCGCGGACCTCCGGGCCCAGCTCGCAGCGGGGCGGGTGGGCTCACGGCGGCTGCTCGAGCTGCGCGAGCGCCACGGCGCCAACAAGCTCGCGCAGGCGTTCGGCGAGGTCCTCGACTACGCCGAGCGGCGCACCCGGGCCTGCATCGAGGAGCTCGACGACGGCGCCTACTCCGCCCGCGACATGCTCGAGGCGCGCGAGGGCGACCTCGAGATCGCGCTCACCGCCACCGTCGACGGGGACCGGATCACGCTCGACTTCACCGGCACCGCCGACCAGCACGAGGGCAACCTGAACTGCCCGCTGGCGGTGACCCAATCGGCGTGCTACTTCGCGATCCGGGTGCTGACCGATCCCGACATCCCGCCGAGCGCCGGCGCCTACCGCCCGGTCGATGTGATCGCCCCCGAAGGCTGCCTACTGAACGCGCGCTCACCGGCCGCGGTCGTAGGCGGCAACGTCGAGACCTCATCGCGGGTCGCCGACGTCATCCTCCGCGCGTTTGGCCGCGCGCTCGGACAGGGCACGATGAACAACGTCACGCTCGGTAGCGAGGACGTCGTCTACTACGAGACGATCGGGGGTGGCCAGGGCGCGTGCCCCGATGCGAACGGCCCGAGCGGCGTGCACGTGGCGATGAGCAACACGCTGAACACGCCGATCGAGGCGCTCGAGCTCGAGTTCCCGATGCGGATGATCGAGTACGCGGTGCGGCGCGGGTCGGGCGGCGCCGGAGCGTTCCGCGGCGGCGATGGCGTGATTCGTGAGCTCGAGGCGCTCGCGCCACTCAGCTACTCGCTGATCACCGAGCGCCGGCGTCACGCACCGTGCGGGTCGGCCGGCGGCGAGCCCGGAGCAGTCGGCCGCAACCTCCTCGACGGCGAGGAGCTGCCGGCGAAGGCGATCGGTCAGCTCGCGAAGGGGCAACGGCTGCGGATCGAGACGCCGGGTGGCGGCGGCCACGGACGCGCCCTCCCCGAGTGCTAGCTTGCTAACTAGTGCAAATCGGCACAAGCGTTGCCGAGTTCGGCATCCGCACAAATTGTCCGAGAAGCGACCAATTGTCTGGAACCGGTTTCACAAGAGCCGGCGATGGATAGCGGACGCGCGGATGTCCTGTGTTCGTGGCTATTCGCACACTAGTGTCGCCGGCGCTCCAACCCCAGCACTGGTTCGGCGCGGGACACCCACAGCAAACCCACCGATTTACGGAGGCATTTGGCGATTTGCCAACTCTCGCGTACAATCACGTCCTCCTGTGCGTCACTTGCACTGCGTACCGCGCACGGGCCTCTTTTCGTTCAATCCCCCGTTTCCCTCCATTTCTACATGCCGATTGCTTTCAAAGAATGGGCCGTGACTGTGCGAGCCCTTGCCGAAGGAGAGCAGCTTCTGACTCTCCGCAAGGGCGGCATTCGCGAGCCCGACAAGCACTTCAAGCTGGACTACGACCGCTTCTTCCTGTACCCCACGTTCGACCATCAATGTTCGGAACTGGTGCGGGAGTCCCATCAACCAGAGCTCACCCGGGCGCTCGAAGAGGGCGTCTGGAGCGACGGTGAGCCGTCCCCCCAGTCGCTGCGCCGCAACCGCGAAATCCCTCAGCCCGACCGCGTCCGGATCCGGGCGTGGGCCGAGGTGGCTGCTCACTACACGATCACCGACCGGCGCACGGTCGACGCGCTGTCCCCGTTCTACGTGTGGACCAGCGACTACGCCGAGAAGCGCCTGGCGTGGAAGCGACGCCATCCGCTGCACGTGATCCTGCTGCGGACCTATCGCATCCCACGTCCTGTGACTGTGAAGGTGCGCGACGAGTACGGCGGGTGCCGGTCGTGGCTCGAGTTGACCCGCGACCTCCCGTTCGAGGGCACCCCGGTGCTGTCGGACGACGAGTTCGAGCGCGCCTCCGAGGAGATCGCTTCGATCGCTTCGGACCGCGAACCGGCCCTGGTCTAACCGGGCCGGCGGACAAGCCAGAATCAACCAAACGGTCAGGTGGCATGGGTCGAGTCGGCGTCGCCCTCGTTTCGAGCGCGGCACGAGTCGGCCCATGCTGATGAGGTAGACCGGGTTCTGCACTCGCTCGAGCGAACCCGCGAGTACCTGTCCCAGAACTTCCCGGTCACGGTCGACGGAATGTCGGTCGTGTTTCACTCGGGCGTCGCCTCGCTTTCGATGGCATGCCCGATGGTGCCGCTCGCATGGATCGCGGCCGCGCCGGCCGCCCGCCGGTACGTCGCGGGCTGGTCGGGGCGCAACGAGCTGCACATCGTGCGCCCCGACGTGCTCGACGCGCGCGCTTCGACCGTGCCGGGCTCCCGCGAGATGCTCGCCGCGACCGCGACCTCGCTCTACACGCGACGGGTGATCATCGAGAACAACCCGGGTGTGCCGGTCCGACTCACGCCGCGCCGGGTCCGGGCCGAGCTGCGCTGGGCGTGGCTGATCGAGGGTGCGGCGCGATGGTTCGGCGGTCAGACCGCGCACGCCCGGCCGGCGATCGCCCGCCGTCTGCGAGAGGGACGCCGGCCATCGTTTCCACCGGGCGTGCGAGACGCCCCGTTGCTGGGCGGCACCGTGATCGACCTGGTCGCGCGCGAGCGCGATGAGCGTGCCGCTGCCCGGCTCGCGTGCAAGCTCCACCCGCGGGGGAGGCGGGCCGCGCTGCGCGAGGCATTCGGCGGTGAGCCGGCGGCCGCGATCGAGGAGGCGTGGCGCGCCCACCTCGCACGCATGGCTGCCGGCGCCTAGGTTCCCGCGCCGCCGGCGCCTGATTGGTTGTGCTTACCGGTGGGCAGCGGTCCGAGCTCGCGGCGGATGATGATGTAGGCAATCATCCCCCCGGCCAGCGGCACGAGCAGTGCGATCGCCTGGTGGAGCAAGACCGCGGCGACGGCGGGGTTGTGGTGGACGCCGTACACGATCAGCATGCCGGCGATCCCGCCGATGGTGCCGACGCTCGCCGGGAGAGGAATCGATCCGCCGAGCGCGCCGATGATGTACGCCATCACGACGATCGCGAACGCGGGACTCGGTTGAGCGTGGACGGCGAGCAGCGCGAGCCACAGGATCAGCAGGTCGAAGGCGAGGTATGCCACCGCTCCGAGCACCGTCGCCGTGCTGCCCCGGTGGGCCAGCACGCGCTTGGTGTCACTCACGGCGTCCGCGAGCGTGGTGATCGTGCGTCCGACCTTCGCGTGCTTGGCCTCGAGCCGGGTCGCCCATGCGCCGGCGCGGGGGGCGAGGAATACCGCGGCGACGATGCCGCAGGCGGCGATCGCTGCCGGGAGCAGCGTCAGCAGCAGGCTCTGCTCGCCGCCGAAGATCCCCGCCGCGAGCCCGAGGCCGGCCAGGATCAGCGCGATCGCGTCCACCCCCGTGTTGAGAAAGCTCAGATTGAACTGGCGCTCGGCGATCACCTCCGTCGGCATACCGAAGCGGTGAAGGATCCAGCCGCCGACGCCCATTCCGCCGAGCGAGCCGCCCGGTACGACGAGCCCGCCCCCCAGTTGCGCCCAGGCCACGCGCTGGTCCATGCGCCAGCCGCGGCCGTCACCCTCGAGCACCTTGTCCGGGTCGACGATCCTCCGCCACGAGACGACGAAACCGGTCTCGGACAGCACCTCGAGCGCGATCGCGCCGGCCACCCACCCCCACGAGACGCGCTTCAGGCTGGTCAGCGCCTCGTTCAGCGTCGGGATCAGCCTCAGCACCAGATACGCGACGAGCAGATAGCCCAGCAGCTTCAGCGCCGACCTCCGCAGGTGAGCCCTGACGTCGCTCAGCGCACGATGCGTCTGGTGCATCCCGACGCGATGCCCGGATGAACCGGGCACCGGGCTCGCGGCCGGGTTGGCCGTCACCCCTCCCTTCCAGCGGGACTAGCTCGTGCGCGCTTCGTACCAGGCGACGATCATCGCGCGGCCGAGCGTGTGCGAGAACAGATTGAAGCCGAGGAACGCCGGCGTGGCGCCTTTGTCGATTCCCAGCGATTCGACGTCGACGGCGTGGACGACGTAGTAGTAATGGTGGCGGCCGTGCCCCGGCGGCGGTGCGGCGCCGACGTGCATTCTGACGCCGGCGTCGTTGCGCAGCTGGAACGCTCCCGACGGAAGACCGCTTCCGTCTTCGTCGCCCGCGCCGCGCGCAAGCTCGGTCACACTCGCGGGGATGTCGACGACCGCCCAGTGCCAGAAACCGCTGGCGGTCGGCGCCTCGGGGTCGTAGCACGTGACCGCGAAGCTCTTGGTGCCCTCCGGGAATCCGCTCCACGCCAGCTCTGGGGACACGTCCTCGCCACCGGGGACGCCGAACAGACCGCTTAGCTGCGGCGGCGCCAGCTCTTCACCTTCTCGCACGTCGTCGCTGGTGAGCTCGAACGACGCCACCTGGGGCAGTTGGTCGTAGGGGTTGTAGTCGGCCACGATCTGCGTCTCCTTCTCCGGCTGAGGTGTACGCGAAATGCGGGAGCGATCCTACGCCGCGGTCTCGGACCGCGGCTGCTCCGGCTAGTGAACGACCTGGCTCGCGAGCCATACGACCAGCGCACCGATCGCGAGCGCCACCAGCAACCCGACGAGTAGCCGCCCCGGCGCCACCACCCGCGGCGGCGGCTCGTCCGAGATCAGCTCTCCCTCGAGCAGGACCTCGCGGGCGGTTGGGACCGCGGCCTGGGGCACGAGCACGTCCCGCGGGCCGGCGGCGAGGAAATCCGGTACGTCGAAGCCGGCGCTTCGCCGCAGCATGCTCGGTACGCCCTCCTCGAGCAGCAGCCCCTGGATGAACTCCGCCTCGGCCTGGTTGCGCGCCCAAGCGACGCGCACGAGCGGGCCTTCGGTGAGCTGGGGCTTGATCTTGCGCGCGCGCTCGTGGCTCTCGCTGACCGGACCGAGCTCGGTCGAGCCGTCTCCGCCGTACACGAGCGGCAGCTTGCAGGTCGGGCAGAAACGCTCGTCGCGCGGATACGACGCGGCACAGACCGGGCAGACGAGCTCCTCAGGCCCGAGTGCCCGCTCGCCCATCGCTCTCACTCCACGACCAGTTCGGCGTCGGAAACCTGCCCGTCCTCGATCCGCCACGTCCGAACGTCGGCCTCGTCGCCGACCAGTCCGACGATGATCCAGAGGACCCCGGGCCACAGCTTGGCGAAATTGATGTCGGTCTGCGAGGGCCTTGGCTCGGTCCTCGTGTGCGAGTGGTAGATCGCTCCGAGATCGAGCCCGGCGTCGTCGATCTTGTTGTGCAGCTCCAGCTGCTCCTCGGGATCGATCCGGAACCGCAACGGGCTCGCCTCGGCGTTCGTCGCGCGATACACCTCGACGGCGTGGCCGTCGCTCGAGCCCACCATTCCGCAGCACTCGTTCGGCGCCTCCTCGCGAGCGTGGGCGATCATCTCGTCGAACAGGTGTCTCGCGATCTTCATGGTCGGTGCGAGGCTACCAAGGCGGCTCGTGCCCTCCCGAGTGCCACTCAGCTGCTCCCGGTGACGAACGGCCACGGGACCGCCTTCACGTACTGGCCGGGATTGCGAAGGCCGCTCACCGCCGTCCAGTGCTGGGCCTCGCACGCCATGATCTGCGCGGCGAGGCGCTGGAGAGGCTGGGTGCTCAGCGTCTTGAGCGCTGTGAAATAGACGCCCTCGGCTACCGACTCCAGGTCGACAAGCAGGCGCATGCTGTCGTTCTGTGAGTGCAGGTCGGTCAGGCTCACGGGGATGTTGTGCTTGGACAGCAGGTCGCCGGCGGCGTCCAGGCCGAGCGGCCCGGTGTCCGACTTGAGGCCCAGCGCCGCCAGCGCGGCCGCGACCGCTGACACATGCTGGATCTCGTGGGCCAGGTAAGGGGCGAGCGCTCGCTCGATATCCGGTGCGAGCGACCCGGACGCCAGGACCCGCCGGTAGGCCAGCACCATCAGCCGCTCGACCTCGAGCGCCTTCGACAGGGCCTGCGCATCGGTCGGCGGCGCGGCATCGTCGGCGCCGGCGCGATCCGCGACCGCCGCGAGCCCGACCGCGGCCCCCGCCGCAGCGAGCGCCCCGGTCACCACCTGACGTCTGGTTGCCAGCGAACCCACCGTCAGTCCCTGCCGTTGACGAACGCTGACGGGATCGCGGGCTGGCCGAGCGCGGCTCGCACGACCGCGACGTGCTGGGCGTCGTTGGCGAGGATCGACGCTACCTGTTGCTTGACCACGCCCGGCTCTAGCCGCTGGATCGCGTAGAGGTAGCCGGCGATCTGCGCGTTCTCGACGGCGTGCAGCAGCATCAGGACCTCGTTGCTGTTGCGCGGGTGGCCGAGGGGATAGCTCGGGTCCGGCTTGATCGGCTTGCCTCCCGCCTCCCGGATGAGCCCGGCGATGTCACCGGAATGGGAGATCTCGTCGTTGAGGAACAGCTGCCCGGCCTTGGCGGTCGGCTGGTCGAGCAGCGGGATACCAGCGGTGTAAGCGGCGATCGCGAGGTGCTCGAGGTGGAGCAGGTTGTTCAGTAGGTCGACGTCGTTCGTCAGCGCCGGCTGCGAGTTGTGCACCTGCTGCTTGATCGACTCGCCGCCGCATCCGGCCAGCACCGCGCCGGCAACGCCCGCTGCCCCCCCTAGCAGCAGCTTCCTACGCGAGGAGGGTTCGCCCTCCGAGGAGACCTCAGTCATCATCGAACGACAGGCGCGCGGCGTGCGGCGTCCCGGACCTCACCACCAGACGGTGGAGTCCAGGTTCTCGATCTCCTCGATGGGACGCGTGTAGATGCCGGACGAGAAGTACTTCCACCCGTCGTCGGCGACGAGGAACACGACGTTGCCCTCGTCGAGCTCGTTCGCGATCCGCAGGGCAACCCTGGCGATCGCCCCCGAGGAGACACCGACGAACAGCCCCTCCTCGTCGAGCAGCCGACGCGTGAACACGATCGCGTCGGTGTTCGTGACGAAGATCTTGCGGTCGAGCACCGACAGATCGATGATCGGCGGGATGAAGCCGTCCTCCAGCGAGCGCAGGCCCTGGACCGGCTCTCCCTGCATCGGCTCGGCGGCGACGATCTTCACCTGGTCACCGAGCTCCTCCTTGAGCCGGCGGCCGTTGCCCATCAGCGTCCCGCCCGTTCCAAGGCCGGCCACAAATGCGGCGACCTCGTCGAGCTCCTCGAGGATCTCGAGCGCGGTCCCGTTGTAGTGGGCGTTCGGGTTGGCCTGGTTCCCGTACTGGTAGGGCATGTAGTACGAGGCGTCCTTCTCGGCCATGTCGAGTGCCAGCTCGACCGCGCCGTTGGATCCCTTGGACCCCTCGGAGTAGACGATGTCCGCTCCGTACATCCGCAGCAGCTCGGTGCGCTCGCGGGTCACGTTCTCGGGCATCACGACCTTGATCGGGTAGCCCTTGCGGCTACAGATCATCGCCAGCGAGATCCCGGTGTTTCCCGACGTGGGCTCGAGGATCGTCTGCCCGGGCCGGATGAGCCCCTTGTCCTCTGCATCCTCGATCATCGCGCGCGC